>ENA-UEPJ01000004-UEPJ01000004.1-human-gut-metagenome-genome-assembly--contig:-NODE-4-length-308164-cov-12.409527_pt1:2500-308164 | contig 308164 bp, 298 predicted proteins | sample MGYA00242890_ERZ507896 | MGnify/ENA primary metagenome ERZ507896 (study PRJEB26167, sample SAMN06115508) | human gut metagenome | host: Homo sapiens | place: China:Qinghai | collected...
ATCCTGCTGCCCTTTCCGGCTGCAAGGACTATTGCCGTGACCTTTACTTCATCCACTGTATCAAAGATTTCTATATTTGATTCCTTGTAATCAGCATTATCCGCATCGCCCATGTTCATCTTCTCCCTAGTAGTAGTCTGACACCATCACACACTTGACCAGGCTGGTTATCTCTCACCCAGCTTGAGGTTTGGTATGGCATTCAGATCCCATCCATGTCTTGTTCCATTTATGTATTCGTAGTATCCCGCCGCACCTATCATGGCCGCATTGTCCGTGCACAGTATCGGCGATGGATGATACAATGTAAGCCCAGCCTTCTCACAGGCCGCCTTCATGCTGGCTCTGAGAGCAGAATTGGACGCAACTCCGCCAGCTATGGCTATCTTATCCATATGGTATTCCTTTGCCGCAGCAACCGCATGCTCTGTGAGCACTTCCGTTACTGCTTTCTGGAACGATGCTGCCACATCGGCCTCATTGATCTGCTCGTCTCTCATATGAGCCTGATTGATATAGTTGAGCACTGCGGACTTCAGGCCACTGAAGCTGAAGTCATAGGCTGATTCTGCCACCTTTGCCCTTGGAAATTCTATAGCGTCAGGATTGCCCTCCTTCGCCTTACGATCTATCTTCGGTCCTCCCGGGTAACCCAGTCCTATAGCCCTTGCTACCTTGTCAAATGCCTCTCCTGCCGCATCATCCCTGGTTATTCCCAGTATCTCAAACTTGCCGTAATCGACTACCTTTACAAGATGTGTGTGACCTCCTGACACAACAAGGCACATGAACGGAGGCTCAAGCTCCTTGTTCTCTATATAATTCGCTGCTATATGACCTTCTATATGATGCACACCAACAAGTGGTATATCTTTTGCAAATGCTATGGCCTTGGCTGCTCCCACACCAACGAGAAGAGCGCCAACAAGCCCCGGTCCATATGTGACTGCAACCGCATCTATGTCATCCAGTGTGCACTCTGCCTCTTTGAGCGCCTGTCTTATGACCTGTGTAATCTTCTCTATGTGCTTTCGCGAAGCTATCTCCGGCACAACGCCTCCATAAAGTGTATGGATATCTATCTGTGAATATATTATATTTGACAGTACGTTTCTTCCATTCACAACAACCGCTGCGGATGTCTCATCACATGAGGATTCTATAGCCAGTATCTTTACATCTTTCTCCATAATTCATCTCACCTTTGTCGATCTATTCTACTCCTCCGAAAACTTGAGCGTTGTTGTCGTCCTATCCTTTGCTGCAATAGTTCTCGGGAATATCTCTCTTATCTCATCCATAAACACCGCCGGTTTTGCCATCGACGGACTGTAATGTGTAAGCCACATCTCCCCCACATCTGCCTTTGCCGCTATGGCCGCAGCCTCCTGCATCATCATATGCTTATGCTCTATGGCTTTTATCTCTTTCTCCTTTTCGCCGTACATGCCCTCGCATATGAACAAATCTGATCCGGCTGCATACTTCTCTATAAGGGGGGTCGGTCTGGTATCTGTGCAGTATGTGAGCTTCAGGCCCTTGCGGTCAGGACCAAGCACCATATCAGGAGTATATATGTGTCCATCCTCCTCGTATGTGTTGCCCTTCTGCAGGCCATTCCAGTATTTCATCGGAATCTCGTTCTCTCTAGCTCTGTCCACGCTGAATTTTCCTGTTCTTGGAAGTGAAAGGGAATATCCATAACATGTCACATTGTGATTCACCCTGAATGCATCCACCCTGAGATCCTCCCACATAAAGCTCTCCTCAGCCTCCGAGAGCTCCTGGAACCTGATCTCAAACGGAAGCTCAGGTGCTATAACCCTGAGGGAATTGACTACCTTCTCAAGTCTCTTTGGGCCAACCATAAGAAGTGGCTCCGTTCTCTCGGCATTGCCTATCGTGAGCAGCAGCCCCGGCAATCCGCTTATATGATCTGCATGAAAATGTGTGAAGCAGATCACATCTATCTGCTTAAAGCCTATCATGCCCTGCTGACGCATAGAGGTCTGGGTTCCCTCCCCGCAGTCTATCAGCATCTCATGTCCATTATATCTGACCACGAGAGATGTAAGTGCCCTGTATGGCAGCGGCATCATCCCTCCGGTCCCCAAAAGACATACGTCTATCATCTTCTATCTCCATTTCTAAGACAGAGTCTATATTCATACTCTATGCATACTCTGTCACATCATCTATTTCTGGAGGTATGACACATTCATTTACAAGTCTGTCGTAACAGTCCTCACACATCCTGAGTGTGTATTTTCTGCCATCCTTGTGTGAGAAATACCCCCACTCCTTCTGAATAAGGACGTAATCCTCCTTGTTATGCATATCTCCAAATACAATTATCCTTCCACACCTATTACATCTGATCTCACTCATATTTATCTCCTGTCCGACTGCATGCAGCCTTGTTATGAGTCTGATTATAAGCCAGATCCTTCACAGAATATACCGACAATGTTTTCCAGCCGTGCAAATGTGGTCTCCACGCACTGTATATTCTGCATATATCTATTACTACAACTGTTTTTGCATAACCAGACCATCCTCCACCGGTGAGTCGTAGTATTTTTTTCTTGTAGAAATTTTTATAAATCCAAACTGCTCATACATAGCTATCGCAGCAGCGTTGGATTCCCTGACTTCCAGAAATATGCTCTGCACATTCCTGTCCTTGCAGTCATCGATCATGGCTTCCATCAGCTTACAGCCGATGCCACGACGTCTTGATCCGGCATTCACTGCTACCCTGAGCAGATCTGCACTGTCACACACCGCCGAATATATGATATAGCCGGCGATTTCTCCTTCAGAAGTCTCAAGGATCTTGACATGATCGTATGTCCCCTGTATAGATGAGGACACCATCTCCTCATTCCACGGATGCGAAAACACCGCCATCTCAAGTGCAGCTATCCCGGCCAGGTCTTTCATATCTGCCAGTCTCGGGCGTACATGAAAAAAGCAACTATTCATGTCCATCATTCTCCAGTTTTGCCTTTTCAGCTCTCTCCCGCTCTGCCTGTGACTGTCTGAGATATTCAGGAGCAAATGTATCCCCCTCCTCATACTGTCCGGCTGCATATCTCACCTGGGCTGCGGCTGCCACCGAGCCAGCTCTCTGCTTATTCATGTGTGCCGGAGCAAACGCATAGTCTGCCGTCATCTTCTCTTTCAAAACATCAGCATACACATCTATTCCATCTCCCACAAATATAACCTTTTCCCCTCTCTCATTGAGCTGGTCTATAAGGTCGGCAATATCCATAGGAGTCTGATTCATTATCGTCTCAAGCCTGTCATCACTGTTAAAACTGTAAAGTCCCGTATACACCTGTTTTCTTCTCGCGTCCATGATAGGGCAGATAAGTCTGTCAGTTCCCCACACATTGTATGCAAGCCCCTCAAGTGTCGGCACCGCAATAACCGGTATATTCCATGCAAGTGCAAGTCCCTTGACCGTCGCTGAGCCTATCCTGAGTCCTGTAAATGATCCCGGTCCTGCAGCAACAGCCAACGCATCAAAGCTCTCTTTGTCCGTCTCTGTCATCTTCACGATCTCTTCCAGCATAGGAAGCAGTGTCTGGGAATGTGTCTTCTTGTAGTTGGTTGTATATTCAGCTATCAAATTATTGTTCTCGACTATGGCAACGCTCGCCACAAGTCCTGAGCTGTCAAATGCTAAGATCTTCATATCTGATCATGCCTCTCTTCTATCGTAATACGCCTGTAATCAAGGCCCTTTGAAAGGTCCTTCTCTATATCGATTCTGGTGTATGTGCCAGGTAATATCTCCTCAATGAGGTTAGCCCACTCTATAAGACATACTCCATCTCCATACACCATCTCATTGTAGCCTATCTCATCCATCTCGTCCACATCGCCGATCCTGTACACGTCAAAATGATACAGAGGCAATCTGCCCTCGTCATACTCCTTCACAATAGTGAAAGTAGGGCTGTTCACCACTTCAGTGATTCCAAGTCCAGCTGCCACCCCCTGGGATATTATCGTCTTGCCAACTCCCAGATCTCCATATATACAGTACACCTGGCCAGGAGCTGCATTCTGTCCAAGCTGCACTCCTGCATTGTAGGTTTCTTCCTTGCTATTACTCTCTATGACCATATTCTCTCCTGTCTGTCATACATATGTGTTCTCTCCGGTATTCCGGAACTATTCTGTTAACTCTAAAGATTGAGCGTGATCTTCCTGCCTTTTGCTTCAAATGGTCTGTATGCAACACCAGCCATGTCAAACATTTTCTTGGAGGCTATGGTGCTCTCTGTCATCGCATACTTGTCTGACATATACACTACTTCCTTTATACCGCACTGAATAATAGCTTTGGCACATTCATTGCACGGGAACAGAGTAGAATATATGATCGCATCCTTGAGATTGCCGCCTCTGTAATTAAGAATAGAGTTCAGCTCCGCGTGGCATACATAGAAATATTTGTTGTCAAGCGGGGCTCCAGACTTTCCCCACGGCATTGTGTCATCGTCGCATCCTGCCGGCATACCATTATATCCCATGGACAGAATTCTGTTGTTCTTGTCCACTATACACGCGCCAACCTGCGTTGACGGGTCTTTGCTTCTCTCTGCCGACATCATCGCAATGCCCATAAAATACTGATCCCACGATATGTAATCTGTTCTCTTCATACCCTGACTCCTTTCAACTTCTTTTATATCCCCCTTATGATAATATAAGCCGGAGTTTCCCCCGGCGTATATTGTAAGGTCCTGCAGAACAGAACTTCATATGATTCTGTTAGAATTAACGATCGCCGAGTGCGAACTTGTCATGGATCGCGTTCATTGCGCGCTCTGTATACTGCTCGTCGATGAGGACTGTAACTCTGATCTCTGATGTTGAGATCATTCTGATGTTGATATTCTCATCATAAAGAGCCTCGAACATCTTGGCTGCAACACCTGCATTTGACTGCATTCCTGCACCAACGATAGAAACCTTTGCAACATTCTTGTTGACATCTATGCTCTCAAACTTGCCTATGTTGTTCTTGATGATCTCCTCTGCTTTGTCTGCATTCTCATCACTACATGTGAATGTAATATCCTTTGTTCCATGTCTTCCTACTGACTGCAGTATCATATCTATATTGATGTCATTCTTTGCAAGCAGGTTGAAAAGCTTGAATGCAACACCCGGTGTGTCCTCTAATCCTACAACTGCCACTCTCGCTGAATCTGCATCCGCTGCAACTCCACTAACTAACATCTTCTCCATTCCAGTATCCTCCTTAACTATTGTACCCTCTGAAAAATTGAGACTTGAACGAACAACCAGCTGAACGCCGAACTTCTTTGCAAGCTCAACTGAACGGTTGTGCAGAACGCCTGCTCCAAGTGTAGCAAGCTCAAGCATCTCATCGTATGTTATCGTATCCAGCTTACGTGCGGTCTTTACCTTACGTGGATCTGCTGTATATACTCCATCCACATCTGTGTATATCTCACACGCATCAGCGTTAAGTGCCGCTGCAAGTGCAACAGCCGTTGTATCTGAACCACCACGACCAAGAGTTGTGTAATCGTCATACTTGTTAATTCCCTGGAATCCTGTGACAATAACTATCTTTCTCTGCTCCAGCTCATGTCTTATTCTCTCAACATCGATTCTCTTCAGACGCGCATTGCCATACACTGAAGTTGTATGCATTGCCACCTGGAATGCATTCAGAGAGATTGCAGGAACTTTAAGAGAATTCATAGCCATAGCCATAAGCGATACGGACATCTGTTCACCTATTGTAAAAAGCATATCCATCTCTCTCTTAGGTGGATTCTCATTTACCTGCTTAGCCATATCTATCAGCTCATCTGTGTATTTACCCATCGCAGACAGAACTACGACTACGTCGTTCCCCCTCTGCCAGTCCTCAATACATCTTTTGGCCACGTTAAAGATTCTTTCGGTATTTCCAACAGAAGTACCACCAAACTTCTTTACTATTAACATATTGTCCTCCTGATCGCTCATTTGAAAATTTGTATATTTAACTCTTCACCGGAGCGGTCCGGTAAAAAGAAATAAGCCTTTTGTAAAATACCGCAATTCGACTAGGATTGCAAGGTCATTGAATAATATTGTACTAATCCAGCACTCTAAGAGCACTCTTGACACCAATCTTATTGCAACATGCCTCAAATTCACCCTCTGTGATCACTGCTGTAACAAATGCCTTTTCATCGAGATCAGAATCGACATACTCAACATCACCAAATACCGCCTTGATGGCAGCCTCATCCTTCTCATCTGTTCTGACAAAGAATCTGCTCTCTGAGTCCGCAAATGTACCCATCTCAAGTTCTTCGTCCTCCCATATGATAGGAACATGTCTTCCCGCATTCTTCACTGCATCAATAACGTCTGATACAACCGCAGACGCTGTTGGAAGCTTTCCGGCGCCCTTGCCGTAGAACATTACGTCGTCAAGTGCATTACCATGTACAAGTATGCCATTGTATACATCATCTATCTTTGCCAGCGGATTGTCATGTGGAAGCATGACCGGGGCAACATATGAATATAGCTTGCCGTCTGTTTTTCTGGTTGTTCCGACAAGTTTTACAGAGTAACCCATCTTATCCGCATACTTGAAATCATCTGTTGTTATCCTGGTTATTCCCTCCATATGTATCCTGTTGTAATCCAGGTTCTTGCCATATACGAGAGATGTAAGTATAGCTATCTTTCTACACGCATCGCCACCCTCTACATCAGCCTCAGGATTGCGCTCCGCATATCCGAGCTCCTGTGCCTGCTTCAGCACTGTCGCATAGTCAGCCCCCTCTTTATCCATCTTGGTTAGGATGTAATTCGTTGTACCATTGAGTATTCCTGTGATCTCCGTAACATCATCCGCAGTTATGGATGTGTTAAGTGGTCTTATAACAGGAATTCCACCGCCTGCTGATGCTTCAAAGAAGAAATTGATATTGCTCTCTCTGGCAATCTTTATAAGCTCAGGTCCATGAACGGCCACAAGCTCCTTGTTGGAGGTTGCCACACTCTTGCCGGCAATCAGGCACTTCTTGACAAATGTATATGCAGGCTCAACACCTCCCATAACCTCCACAACGACGCTTATATCATCATCGTTAAGTATATCTTCAAAATCATGGGTGAGAATATTCTCGACAGGATCCCCAGGAAACTCCCTGAGATCAAGCACTCTCTTAACGTTTATCTCCTGTCCAGCTCTCTTGTTAACAATATCATGGTTGGTGTTAATCACTTCCACAACTCCTGAACCCACTGTACCATAACCTAATACTGCTATATTCACCATGTTTTTATCTCCTTCTTATCTCCTTTTTCTGCATAATAATGCAAGTTTAGTACGTCATTACTTTATCAGTATAAAGCGTCATTGTCAAAGGCTAATTTCTTATCATCAAATGACTCTCATGTGCTGCTACACCTCAACCTTATTCACCCATTTGAGATAGGCTGTCATAAATCCATCAAGATCTCCATCGAGAACCGCCGATACATTGGAATTCTCGTATGCTGTACGTTTATCCTTGACCATGGTATACGGTTGGAGCACATACGATCTTATCTGACTTCCAAAACCATTGTCAGTTACCTCTCCGCGGATGTCCGAAATCTTCTCCAGATTCTCCTGTTTCTTCAAAAGATAAAGTTTGGACTTCAGCATCTGCATAGCCTTATTCTTGTTCATGAGCTGTGATCTCTCATTCTGGCACTGAACAACTATACCGGTAGGATAATGTGTGATTCTGATGGCCGATGATGTCTTATTGATATGCTGGCCACCTGCACCACTCGATCTGTAGGTATCTACCCTTATATCTTCATCCCTGATCTCTATCTCCAAATCCTGCTCTATATCCGGTATGACATCACAGGATGCAAACGAAGTCATTCTCTTGCCGGCCGAATTGAATGGTGATATTCTTACCAGTCTGTGCACTCCCTTCTCTGACTTGAGATATCCGTACGCATGCTGCCCATTTATCTGAATGGTCACAGACTTTATACCAGCCTCATCGCCCTCAAGGAAATCGAGCACCTCAACACTCATGCCGTGCTTTTCTGCCCATCTGGTATACATTCTGTACAACATACTCGCCCAGTCGCAGGACTCCGTTCCGCCCTCTCCTGAATGGAGTGTGAGTACCGCATTACAGTCATCAAACTCGTCAGTGAAGAGAAGATTTATCCTATACTCCTCAAATTCCTTCGTAAATATATCTATCTGCTCCCCTATCTCAGGCACAAGACTCGGATCATTCTCCTCCTCCGCCATCAGGATCAGTGTATCTATATCCACATAGTCATTCTCAAGCTTCTTATAGTTGTCAACCAGATCCTGAAGTCCCTTCAGTTCCTTCGATACCTCACGGGATCTGTCGATATCATCCCAGAAATCCGGCTGTTCCATCTCATAATTAAGCTTTGCTATTCTGTCTGTCTTGTTTTCAATGTCAAGGGATGACTTGACCTCCCCCAAGGGATCCCTATAGGAGGCCATCGTCGCCCTGAACTCATCCAATTCTATCACTTGGTTTCTCCTGTATCACGTATTTATGCGTTCTTACCGCAGCAGTTCTTATACTTCAGACCGCTTCCGCATGGACAGAGATCATTTCTGCCTATCTTCTTGGCTTTCTTTACAGGTCCCCTTGACACTGTGTCATCCTTATTGGTTCCTGTAACCTTATTCACCTCTTCACGCTCAATCTTCTGCTCAACCTTTATTCTGAGAAGAAGCTTTACAGTATCCTCACGGATCGCTGCTGTCATGTCATTGAACATGTCATATCCTGCGAATTTGTATTCTACAACAGGATCTCTCTGGCCAAGTGATCTAAGTCCGATTCCCTGTCTCAGATTATCCATGTCGTCGATATGATCTGTCCACTTTCTATCTATAGTCTTGAGGAGTATAACTCGCTCGATCTCTCTCATCTGATCAGGATCACCGATCTCTTCCTCCTTGGCAGCATAGAGCTCAAGAGCTTCATTGTACAGTCTGTCCTTCAGCTCGCTGATATCTGCCTTTTTGATCTCCTCTTCGGTAAGTGTAACCGGCTCAGCAAATGGAACTATGCCCCTTATCATGTCATCCAGCTCTACCTGATTCCAATCCTCAGGTGCTGTCTCTGATGAGCATACCTGATCTACTGCTGCATTTATATCATCCTTTATCATCTTAAGGATAACCTCGTGCATGTTCTCGCCGTCAAGAACTCGTCTACGCTCCTTGTAAATGATCTCTCTCTGCTCGTTGTTAACACGGTCATACTCAAGAAGATTCTTTCTTATGGCAAAGTTGTTACCCTCGATCTTCTTCTGTGCCTTCTCTACGAAGTTGGAAATAGTCTTATGCTCTATCTCCTCGCCCTCAGGTATCTTAAGGGTATCGTACACTGACATAACTCTCTCTGATCCGAAAAGTCTCATCAGATCATCTTCCAGTGACAGATAGAACTTTGACTCTCCCGGATCTCCCTGTCGTCCTGAACGTCCACGGAGCTGATTATCGATACGTCTGCTCTCGTGTCTCTCTGTACCGATGATCCTGAGTCCTCCGAGCTCTGCAACACCCTCGCCGAGCTTGATATCAGTACCACGTCCTGCCATGTTAGTCGCGATGGTTACCGCATTCTTCTGTCCAGCGTCTGCAACTATCTCAGCCTCAAGCTCGTGGAACTTGGCATTGAGCACCTTGTGAGGTATCTTTCTCTTGGACAGCATATGACTGAGTTCCTCTGATGCGTCGATATTGATCGTACCGACAAGCACCGGCTGTCCCTTTCTGTAACTTATATTAATCTGCTCAACGATCGCATTGAGCTTTTCTTTCTTAGTCTTAAATATAGAATCCGGCTGATCTATTCTCTGTATAGGTCTGTTCGTAGGAATGACAACAACGTCCATTCCATAGATCTCTCTGAACTCCTCTTCCTCTGTCTGGGCTGTACCTGTCATACCTGCCTTCTTGTCAAACATGTTGAAGAAGTTCTGGAATGTGATCGTTGCAAGAGTCTTGCTCTCTCTCTTGACCTTTACATTCTCCTTTGCCTCTATAGCCTGATGCAGACCATCTGAGAATCTACGTCCGGGCATGATACGTCCGGTAAACTCATCAACGATGAGTACCTCATCATCCTTCACCACATAATCTCTGTCTCTGAACATGAGGTTATGTGCACGGAGTGCCAGGATGATATTGTGCTGGATCTCCATGTTCTCAGGGTCTGAGAGGTTGTCAATATGGAAGAACTGCTCTACCATCTTCACACCATTTGCAGTGAGCATGACGTACTTGTCCTTCTCATTTACAAGGAAATCTCCATCCTCCTCTATCTCTGTCTTCATGAGCATATCCATCTTGGATATCTCTCCATCACCCTCACCTCGCTTCATCTGTCTCGCAAGGTAATCACACATCTTGTAGAGCTCTGTGGACTTGCCGCTCTGACCGGATATGATAAGAGGAGTACGTGCCTCATCGATAAGGACTGAATCCACCTCATCGATTACACAGTAGTGAAGATCTCTCAGAACAAGCTTCTCCTTGTAGATTACCATGTTATCTCTCAGGTAATCGAAACCGAGCTCGTTGTTGGTAACATATGTAATATCGCAGTTATACGCCTCTCGCCTCTCATCTGTTGTGGAACTGTTGAGTATGATTCCGACCTTAAGTCCGAGGAATTCATGCACCTGCCCCATCCATTCAGCATCTCGCTTTGCCAGGTAGTCGTTGACTGTTACAACATGGACACCCTTTCCTTCAAGGGCATTCAGATAAGCAGGAAGTGTTGATACAAGTGTCTTTCCTTCTCCAGTTCTCATCTCTGCGATTCTTCCCTGATGGAGAACTATTCCTCCTATGAGCTGTACCCTGTAATGCTTCATTCCAAGTACACGGTATGCAGCCTCTCTCACAACCGCAAATGCTTCTACCAATATATCGTCTAACGTCTCGCCGGCAGCAAGTCTGTCCTTAAACTCCTGTGTCTTGCCCCTCAGCTCTTCATCTGAAAGTGCCTGCATCTTCTCGTCGAGTGCCTCTATCGCATCAACTATAGGATTGATCTTTTTCAATTCCTTCTCGCTGTGCGTTCCAAATATTTTCTCAAACAAACCCATGTTGTTTTTGACCTCCTAGCTATCGTTATTCAGGGTACATTCTAACATCATATGACATTTATATCAAGCAAAAAGGAGACCTTCTATAACCGAAAGTCTCCTTTAAAATACTATATTCAATTATCATCGGCACTTATATTAACTATGCCTTTGCCAATATCTGATCTTAATATTCAGGCTCGATGATTCCGTATGTGCCGCCCTTTCTCTTGTATACGACATTGACCTCATCTGACTCTGCATTCCTGAATACATAGAAATTATGTCCAAGCAGATCCATCTGGATACATGCATCCTCTGGATACATAGGTTTTACTTCGAACTTCTTAGTTCTCACGATCTTGATATCGTCATCATCCTCAACGTCCTCGTCGACAAATGCATCGTTCAGGTATGCTACATTCTGCTCCTTGTCAATGAGCTTCTTACGATGCTTGGTAACCTGTCTCTCAATAACCTCTACAACGAGATCGATCGAAACATACATGTCATCGCTCACCTGCTCGGCTCTGATAATATGTCCCTTCATAGGAATCGTTACCTCTATCTTCTGTCTATCTTTCTCAACGCTGAATGTGACCTGTGCGCCAGTATCAGCTGCAAAGTACTTCTCAAGCTTTGAGAGCTTGTCCTGTACTGCATTTCTAAGTCCTTCTGTAACTTCAATGTTCTTACCGCTGATTATGTAATTCATGATGCCCAACTCCTTCTTTTTTGGATATAATCCAAATTGATATGACTATTATACCACAACGAGTCTTTTTTTCAATATATTTGACGTATTTTTATGTGCATATTGACAACTTTATTTGTTTTCGCCGTCATGTTTTCGCCATTTTACACAAAAAGCGCACATGTATACCATGTGCGCTTCAATGTATTCATTATACCCTATTATATACAGCTTGTCTACTGTCCTATGATTCTGACTGCACAGAGCGGATCTCTGTAGAATGCAGAGGATATCTTGATACCGGTCTCCTCTGTGCTGGCATGTACTATCATTCCGTCTCCGATATATATAGCGCAGTGCTCTATAGAGCTGTCTCCATAGAAAAGTATGTCTCCAGGCTCAAGACTTGAAGTGTCTACTCTTGTTCCATACTGTGACTGTGCTCCCGCTGAGTGTGGAAGTGAATATCCAAACTGAGCGTATACAGCCATGACAAAGCCTGAACAGTCAGCTCCATCCGTAAGGCTCGATCCGCCATATACATATGGATTACCCACAAACTGTGTTGCAAAGTTCGCAAGGTCTATTCCTGTCTGGCCGCTCGGTGCCACTACATTGTTCTGTGAATCGTCTGAATCGCTGCTGTCAGATGATGTGTCGTCTGATGTATCCGATGACTGATCTGCAGAATCTGTATCCGGCTGATCTGGCGTGTAGGAATCATCCTCTGTGCTCTGGCTGTCATCTGATGCGTCCTCAGCTTCTGCCTCGTCTGCGCTCTCCTGTTCCTGTCTTGCCTGCTCCTCTGCCGCCTTTTCTTCCGCAGCCTTCGCATCAAGCTCTGCCTGGATCTGCTCCATGGACTTGGCAGTTGCAAATGCATATGTATCATCTACAAATTCAGTGCTGACATAACCATTCGTCTCGTCGTCAAGTGCTATCTGCACCCATTTGTCATCCTGTGATATGACATCAAAGCTCTGGCCTGATCCAACCTGTGTTATACAGTCGGAGTTCACATCAGCCTCTGTTCTTACGTTGAGTGTCTCTGTATTGACAGTTACCTGCTTCGGACAGTTCGCCTCGGCATAGGCTCCCGCATCATCTCCAAAAAGAAGCAGGTCATTCCTTATGTATCCTGTACAGTCACCTGATGTGACCTTGGTCCACTCCTTGCCCTTCTTCTCTATGGTTGCTATTCCATTGTTCCCTATGATACCAACTACATCTGAATCAGTTCCGGCTCCCGATCTTATATTCACATAATCCTCGGTGGCAACAAGACACTTATCCTTGAAATCAGGATATTTCACCTTGTTCTCTTCGCTTGTCTTGTCCTTCTTGGTCTCCGCAGCATTCTTTCCTGCGGATGCTGTAGTCTTCTGTGCATCTGTGGACGTTGCCGCCTTTGCAGCATCGCCTGCGTTTTTATCATTGCCCGCAAGGGTGTTAGCATATCTGTCAAATGCAGATGAAATACCTACAGTTGAATCGCTGTATATCTGTCCCGCGCTCACCGTTCCTATGGAAGTGGTGATCATCATTCCTGCCGCTGCAGCAACAACTATAGTCTTCTTAAATGACTTTGCTTTAGACATTATAAAAAACCTCCTGTGCTGATCTTAACGCAACAATTATTACATCTTTGTTACAAATCTATTGTAGTATAGCAATAATGATTACATTTGTCAACACAGGAGGCGTTGTTTTATACATTTATATTTATTTTTTGTTACATATTTGTTACATGTACTAGTTTGAAATTACAACTCCATCCTCGCCATTTACAGTAACTATAGAGCCCGACTTAAGGATCTTAGTCGCGTTCTGTGCACCCAGGATAACAGGTATGTCACGGCTGAGTCCGACTATGGCAGCATGTGAATTGCCCCCGTTCTTCTCACACACGATCGCAGATGCAGTCTTGAGCTGATCCATGATCCTGTTGCTGGTCTCATTTATGACGATTATGTCTCCATCCTTATAGTTCTTGATGAGCTCATCCTCTGACTCGCATACACAGAGCGGTGCGGTTGCAGATCTCTCATTTATAGAGAAGCCCTTTACAAGGATATGTCCTACAACGTGTACCTTTATCAGGTTTGTCGTGCCGGTCACACCAAGTGGGACTCCAGCGGTGATTACAGTCACCTCACCGTCCTTAACATAGCCGTGCTTCTTTGCCGCATCAACAGCATGCTCGAAGAGATCGTCAGTGTTGTTCTCCTCACCTATAAGAAGAGGCTGAACTCCCCATGAAAGATTGATCTGTCTGGCAACCTTCTTAACAGGGGTACATCCGATGATCGGACATTTGGGTCTGTACTTTGAGAGCATTCTCGCTGTCTTTCCTGACTTTGTAACAGTGATGATGGCTGCCGCTGCAAGGTCTATGGCCGTTGTACATGTCGCATGTGATATAGCACTCGTTATATCAGGATTCTGCACCGCATCCCTGTTGAAGAATCTCTTGTTGTAATCTATGTCTCGCTCTGCTCTCTCTGCGATGGTCTTCATGGTGTGAAGAGCCTCAACCGGATACTTGCCCGCTGCGGTCTCTCCTGAGAGCATGATTGCACTTGTTCCGTCATATATGGCATTTGCAACATCTGTCGCCTCTGCTCTGGTAGGTCTTGGATGTACCATCATAGAGTCAAGCATCTGTGTAGCTGTTATGACCTGCTTGTCCGCATTGTATACCTTCTTGATGATCATCTTCTGGATGATAGGCACATCCTCAAGAGGTATCTCAACACCCATATCTCCTCTTGCGACCATGATTCCATCGGACACTCTGATTATGTCGTCTATATTGTCAACGCCCTGCATATTCTCAATCTTGGCGATGATATTGATATTGTCACACTCATACTCGTCAAGGATCTTCCTGATCTCAAGTATATCGTCGGCTGATCTTACAAATGATGCAGCGATGAAATCGAAATCATTCTCAATACCAAAGATTATATCCGCCCTGTCTACATCGCTTATGTATGGCATGGTGAGGTTAACTCTTGGAACATTTACACCCTTGTGGTTTGATACAGGTCCGCCATTCTCCACGCGGCACACGATATCTTTATCAGTAACCTTCTCTATCTTCATATTTATAAGGCCGTCATCGATGAGTATGGTATCTCCCGGCTTGACATCGTTCACAAGATTCTTGTATGTAATGGATACCTTTGCCTGGTCGCCCACCACATCCTCTGTCGTCAGTGTAAATGTCTGTCCTTCTACGAGTTCAACCTTGCCCTCCTTGAAGTCCCCAACCCTTATCTCCGGGCCCTTAGTATCAAGCAGTGTTGCAACCGGAAGTCCAAGCTCCTCACGAAGCTTCTCCACTCTGTCCTTGTTCTTCCTGTGCTGGGCATGATCACCATGAGAAAAATTGAATCTGGCAACATCCATACCCTCGATCATGAGCTTTCTGAGCACCTCATCATCGTCCGTCGCCGGTCCCAATGTACAAATTATCTTTGTCTTTCTCAAATTCATATGAATACTCCTCCTACTGTTTTATATATTGTATTTGAATGTGTTCTATAATTATTTACCTTTGCTCATACTGGGCAAATTCCTGCGCCAGATCATTCTGTTCTACCTGTGCCGGACCTTCCTGTGGATCGTCATCCGGGGTATTCTTATGATACTGCGATACAGCGGCAAATATGTATATCACAGATATGAAAAGCGCCAGCATCCCCATCGTTCTCTTCGCCGGCCATATGTATGTTGCAATGACCATCATGAGGAAATACCATAATAACCTTATATATATGGCAGATTTGTAAATAGTGCCAAATGATACCTCTATCTTCTTCATGGATGCCGCTATCAGTCCCGCTACCGTTATGAGCAGTGACCAGAACAACGTGAGCACAAATCCAACAATTATCTGCAATACCCATGCAAGCACAAGCACTGGTGTGTCAAGCTTATTTATGAGATCGATCACATCCTGCTTTGTAACAGCCTTGAATCCATATGTCTCATTCAGGGATTCATATATATCCTTACATCTTATGATCTGTGTTCTTCCTGAGTTATATGTGAGTATCTCATCCGCTGATATGATGAATACGGTACGATACCCGCCGTCTGCAGCAAGGTCTCTTGCAACAGCTTCATCCACTTTCGTCTTCGATGTGTCGATCTTTATGTAGGACATGTTCTCATCATCCGACCAGTCGAATGCCCCATCGTAGTAAAAACCATCTCTGGACAGTGAAAAATCCTCCATATTCCGGTCTATCCTGTCCGCAAGCCTTCCGCCGCCAAACAACTGGTTATATGGAATAAAGAATATCACCAGATAAGTCAGTGTGCTCATGATAAATGTTATCAGCATCGCCGATGACATCCGTCCAAATCGTCCATTTCTGTAATAAGCTTCCGGTTTTGCGACACCTACGAACATGTTCTTCAGCGCGCCTAAAAATCCAACTCTTTTTTTATCATCCAACAGTTATTGTCCTCCAAATTTCATATGCCTGCTAATTATAACATAGACTTTATGTATTTAATATGAAAAACATCAACCTTTACCGACTTTTTTCTTGTTTTTCATTCAGGCTTTATGTTTTAGCTGGATTTTAATAAGCATTTTGTAATATATTCGTAACAAATCGGCGTAGTTTTATTGACTTTTCATAGCGTACATTATATTATGTAAACTGTGCTAAAAACTTTTTACAAAACGGGAGGAATTCATGATTATCAGAAAATTTACCAGGATAATTCTGGGCGCTGCTCTGGGTATAAGTGTATTCGCATTTGCCGGCAACGTGCCCGAAACAGCCTATGCCGCAGACATGTCCGACATAAGCGTTACATCGACGAGGGAGGATGTACAGCAGGTAGTGGACGATGGAAACTTCGACTACACAGAGCTGGACGGTACAGAGATCGATCACATATACGAGTTGTATAATAACGATCCCGAAACCATCAAACAGCTCCAGCGTCAATCCGATTACAACGCCACCGGCGATATAGCTACGCTGAGTGCCGGATATACCCACTCTTCCATGTTCGATGGCTACAAAGTCATCAAGGGCATAGACGTATCCGAGTGGAACGGCGACAGCATCAACTGGAAAAAGGTTAAAGCCGCAGGAATATCCTATGCATTCATACGTGTGGGCGGACGCTACTACGGTTCAGGAAAATATTTCATCGATTCTACATACAAGGATAATATCAAAAATGCACTGAATGCAGGTGTTGACGTGGGTGTGTACTTCTACTCACAGGCCATCAGCACATCGGAGGCCAAGACAGAAGCTAAATACACTACCGACCTGATCTCAGGCTACAACATAACTTATCCCGTTGTCATGGATTATGAATACGCATGGGAAGATGGAGGTCTGAGCGGTCGTCTGTACAACGCCCACCTTTCCAAGAGCGCAGCTACAAATGTCATAAAAGCATTCTGTGCGGCAGTTGAATCAAAGGGCTACGTAGGCATGATCTACGCCAGCAAGACTGTCATCACAGACGACATGAACGCATCTTCGATCGCACAGTCATATCCTATATGGAATGCCCAGTACAACGACACGGACACTCTCACAGTGAAACACTCATACTGGCAGTACAGCGACGTCGGCAAGGTGTCAGGAATCAGCAATGCAACTGATATGAATTTCAGATATGTCAAATCTCCTGCCGCGCCTTCATCTCTGACACAGTCAGCGTGCACAGACTCCACTATCACACTGACATGGACGAAGATCCCTGAGGTCTATGCTTACCAGATAGTACGTTACGACAGCTCCGAAGATAAATACGTCTCCGTGGGAACTGCCAAGGGTGCCGGAACGACTACGTTTACAGATAAGAATCTTCAGGACGGTAAAAAGTATACATACAAGGTACGCGGATATTACAAATTGAGCTCAGGAGCCATCTACGGAACCTACTCAGCAGAGTGTACCGGTATTACAATAGCTGATACCATAGAGAACTTTGCGGCTACAGTTACAGCGCCTACATCTGTAAAACTTTCATGGTCACCTATCCCTGCAGCAACAGGATACAGAGTATACAGAAGCAACGGTTCATCAGGCAGCTACGAGACGATTGCCACGACCAATTCTCCTGACGACTGCGACGTTACCGACAGCCAGCTCAATCCTGGCACAAAATATAACTACAAGGTACGCGCATACACAACAACTGATACCAACACCATCTGGCACGTTCTGTCAGATGCCAAGACCATAACCACCGACCCAGGCGAGGTTACAGGGCTCAAGATCACTTCAGCCTACACAAGCTCACTTACACTGAAGTGGAATAAGCAGGAAAATGTTGACGGATATATCGTATATGTATGGGAGCCATCCAATGCTACTTGGACAAGGCTTGCAAAGATCTCTTCCAAGTCTACTGACACATACACACACAAGGGACTTCCTCATTCAACCGAGTACAGCTACACGGTATGTGCATATTACAAGAAAAATGGAACATACCACTACACAGAGACAGCCAGCGCAGTGAGCGGATTTACCGGACCTGCTGTTCCTTCCCAGATCGCAACCGCATCAAGGACAGCCAAATCCGTGACCATAAGATGGACACAGATTTCTGATGCCACGGGCTACACGGTATACAAATATAATACGTCCAGCAAGTCATTTGAGCAGGTGGCACGTATCAGCGGAAGCAGCAACAGAACATACACATTTACAGGACTTAAAGCCGGAACAGAATACAAATTTGGAGTGAGAGCATACACAGATCGGAATGGATTCACAGGCTTCAGTGACCGCAAGGATTTCAGCTCCTGCACTCTCCCGGCAACCTTTACATCATCCTTCAAATACACACCACTTGGATCGCAGAGATTCCTCCAGTGGTCAAAGCTGTCATACGCTGACGGCTACATCGTATACAAGTATGATCAGAAGGCAAACAAATACACAAGAGTTAAGAAGATAACATCCAACAAGACAAATTTCTGTTTTGTTCCTAACCTCAGAAGAGGCTACGGTTACCGTGTTCTTGCTTACATGAAGTACAACGGCAAGATATACTACGGAGCAATGTCAAATGCACCGGTCAAGAATACATCTCTTACCGGAACAATCACTGACAGCAGCGTAAACCTCCGTGCAAAAGCCGGAACAAACAGCAGAGTAGTCAGAACGCTTGCAAGGGGTTCAAAAGTCAAGATCTCCGGCTATGCAAAGTCTGGAAGATATATCTGGTATAAGGTCACATACACCAGAGGCTCCAGAAAATATACCGGCTATATAAGATCTGATCTCATACGTGTCAAGTAATTCTTATACTTATACAATTAAAATAGGGAAAAGCATACATACTTTGTATCTCCTGCTTTCCCCTATTTTTTTATATTTTTCTCAATATTTTTCTCACGCAGGCCTTTTATTAATAATATTTTAATAATTTTTTTGTAATATAATTGTAACATTTATATTAGGAGGCTTACATGAGAATAAAACGATTATCTAAACAACTTTTTATTATTTCCCTTGGAATATTTATACTGACTGCGGCAGATAATATCTTCCACTCTGCCACAGTATACGCGGCTGACACCTCCACCATCTCAACATCATCGACCAGATCTGAGGTCCAAGAGGTTGTGGATGAAGGTAACTTTGACTACACTCAGTTGAGTGATGCCGAGATCGACCACATATATAGTCTTTACGGCAACGATCCTGAGACGATAAGGCAGTTGCAAAAGCAGTCAGACAGCGCTAATCCTTATGGTGTTGCCACGCTCTCATCGACAACATATACACACGCATCCCAGTTCAAGAACTCCACTGTCATGAAGGGGATAGACGTATCGGAGTGGAACGGTTCCATCAACTGGAGCAAGGTAAAATCCAGCGGCGTTACATTTGCCTTTATCAGGGCTGGAGGAAGGTACTATGGTTCAGGTGCATATTTCGTCGACTCCAAATTTGCTGAGAATGTCAAGAATGCAACTGCGGCAGGGATTGATGTCGGAGCGTACTTCTACTCTCAGGCCATAAACGCCACCGAGGCCAGGCAGGAGGCGGCATACACCTTGAACATCGTATCCTCTTACAACCTTACACTTCCCATCGTCATGGACTACGAATACGCATGGGAGGGTGGACTGACCGGCAGGCTCTACAATGCGCACCTGTCCAAAAGCGCTGCCACCACGGTCATCAACACTTTTTGCAGTACAGTGGAAGCAAGTGGCTACGTGGGCATGCTGTATGCGAGCAAAAGTGTTATAACCGATGACATGAACATCACCAGTATAAACAACAAATACCCAATATGGAATGCGCAGTACAACGATTCAGACACGCTGACCGCCACTCATTCATATTGGCAGTACGATGACAACGGAACCGTCGCCGGAATAAGCTATCCGACGGATCTTGATTTCAAATATGTAAATACACCGGCAGCACCTACAAAACTCACATTTAAGTCATCGACCAGCTCATCCATAACCCTCACCTGGAATAAGGTTCATGAGGTATATGGTTATCAGATAGTGCGTTACGATGAGGCCGAAGGAAAATATGTGTCGATCGGAACAACAAAGGGGGCCGGCACTCTGACCTACACTGATAACGGTCTCACCAGCGGTAAAAAATATACCTACATGGTGCGCGGATACCATAAATTAAATACCGGCACTGTATTCGGAGCTTACTCGCAAGAATATAGCTGCACCGCCACCTATGCAGAGGCTGTAACTGCATCGACAGATCCTGAACCTCCAATCTTCGATACCGCCCCGGACATGCCTACCCAGGCCGCAATAGCAGACAGGACTTCCAGTTCCATTAATGTCCGCTGGAGCAAGATTTCCGGAGTCACAGGCTATTTCGTGTACAAATACAACACGTCCACTGGTAAATATGACAGAATTGCAAGATGCATAGGCGACGAATCCAGAAGTTATAACTTTACCGGACTTTCTCCCGCCACAACATACAAATTCGGCGTGAGGGCGTATTATGAATACAACGGTGCGATCATGTACAGCAACCGCCTGGAGTTCAGCAAATGTACAAAGCCACGAACCTTTACATCTTCATTTAAGTATACTCCTCTCGGTTCGTATCGCTGTCTGCACTGGCAGAAGCTTTCAAATGTATCCGGCTACATCATATACAAATATGATATTGCCCATAACAAATACACAAGAGTAAAGAAAATATCCTCTTACAAAACAACCAGTTGTATACTTCCTGCTTTGAAGAGCGGCTTCGGCTACAGGATTCTTGCATATAAGAATGTCAATGGTTCGATAGTATATGGCGACATTTCAAAAGCTCCCGCAAAAGCCAGCTCATTGAGCGGAACAGTCATTGACAGCCAGGTCCGTCTCAGGGCAGGGGCAGGAACCAACAAACGTATCATCCGGGAACTTGCCAGAGGATCAAAGGTCAAAATCAGCGGCTGCAAATATTCCGGCAAGAATGCGTGGTATAAGATCACTTACACCAAGGGCTCAAAGAAATACACCGGATATGTAAGATCCGATTTCATAAGAATAAACTAGTCTTAATTCAAACAACAAAATAGGCATCATACCTGATCAGGTATGACGCCTATTTTGTATCTATCATCATGATCGTCCGTTAGCGGAAACTATTTCACAACCTTGAATGAAGCCTTTACATAGCCATCTGCATAAAGCACAAGCTCTCTGCCATTGCTGCCCCACATGAGCTCTTCCTCTGCGTATGAAGGCTCTACAAACTTAACGTCAAGTCTCTTCAGGTCCTCGTGTGCACATGCTGCTGTGCGAAGAAGCAACATTCCCTGAACTACAGGATGGTCTGTGAGGTGGATCTTATTCTCGTCTCCTGTCTCCTTGCTGAATGCATAAACCTCTTCCTTTGTAAATGTGTGAAATGGCTTCTCGTCCTCATAATCCGTCTTCTCCACTCTCTTAATCTCCTTCTCCTTGTCTGATGCCTTTACGAGTGTGATGGTCATCTTCTCAACAGGAGTCTCTTCTCCCTCTACCTTTCCAAGGATAGAGAGTATGTACATGAATGCGTTCTCCTTAACATCACCATACTCATATGTGATGCTATCGGCAGCCTCTGCCTTCTCTCTGTCTACTGTGTAGGATATCTTGCCTATGAATGCGCCCTGATATGTGGATGCATCCATGTCTGTCATCTTTGTTCCAAGTCCCATGATCCTGTCATAAATCTTCATATAATTCTCCTTCTAAAACTTATTCTGCCTGTTATATTCTCTTATTTGCGTGCGTTTAATCCTTCTCATCCAATTGCCTTGCGCACGGAGCACCCACTAATGTCTATGAATGTTTTCTGTCCGTGACAAATCCGTTTCTTCTTATCATGTCAAAGTCAAGGTCAAATGATGTGCCATCGGTGGTCAGGAAGTCACCGCTTATGACCGCATTTGCCCCGGCTGCAAGTGCAGCCTCGCCGTTGTCCTCATATCTTCCTCTTCCGGCCGCAAGCCTTATCATGACTTTTGGCATGACAAATCTGTATACCGCTATCGTTCTGACGTACTCCTCCTCAGTGAGAGGTGTCTTGTCATAGAACGGCGTTCCCTCCCTCGGATTGAGGAGGTTCATCGGAACCGAATCCACGCCAAGCTCTCTGAGTTCAAATGCAAGTGCCACCCTGTCCTCAAGTGTCTCGCCCATGCCGAACAGACTGCCACTGCACACCATGAGTCCCGCAGCCTTTGCAGCGCGTATTGCCGCCTTCTTCTGTTCCTGTGTGTGACTGGTACACACCTCCGGGAAATATGCCGGAGAGGTTTCAAGGTTGTTATGTATCATCGATAGTCCCGCACCCTTAAGCTTCGTGAAGTCCTCCTGATCCAGCAGACCAAATGACGCGCATATGTTGATATCCACATTGTCGTGTATATCCTTGACCGTTTTCTCAGCAAGCTCGACCTCCCGCTTTGAAAGTCTCCTGCCCTCAGCCACAAGGCAGTACCTGAAGCTTCCCTTGCCACAGTCAATCGATGCACCCTCAGTAACCGCTTCTTCACCCAGAAGATTTATCTCAGGTACATCCTTCTTCGCTATCCTGGACTGTGCACAGTATCTGCAGTTCTCTGTGCATCTGCCCTCCTTCACGCTTATGACCGAGCACACATCGCACCGGTCTCCGCAGAAATGCTCTCTTATCTCATTTGCTGAAGCCGCCAGTATATCCAGATCCTCATGTGCAAGCTTTAGAGCCTCATCATATGTGATCTCCGCTCCACCATTCAGCACGCGGTTCTTAAGCTCCTCTACATACTCTCTGCCCATATGATTCCTACCTCTTTTCTGTAAAGTTCCCAGTTTCATCTGGTCTTCAGCCCTTGTGTATTGTAACTTCTGGTATCAGCCGAATGTTCATGGTATGTTTTACCGGACATCAGCCTACCCATACGTATATATGGAAAGAGCCTGCCACCGGCAGGCTCCCCCATCTGTATATAACTCTCTATATCTTTCACAGATATTTAGTATCAGCTATTTATCTTGTGTTCTCTGTTATGTCTCCAAATGATCACATTAGGATTACAGCGCAGCCTTGATCTGCTTGTAGATACCCTCTGCATCAAGCTCGTACTTGTGAAGCAGTTCCTTTGCAGGGCCTGACTCACCAAATGTATCTCTCACACCGATCCTTGTCAGCTTTGTAGGACACTTCTCAGCAAGCACCTCTGCAACAGCACTTCCGAGACCACCTATGATGGAGTGCTCCTCAACTGTGAACACTCTTCCTGTCTTCTGAGCTGTCTCAGCGATGATATCCTCATCGATAGGCTTGATAGTGTGGATGTTGATGAGTTCAGCATCTATACCGTCAGCAGTGAGCATATCCACAGCCTTCACAGCCTCAGATACACAAAGTCCTGTAGCTATGATAGATATGTCCTTGCCGTCCTTGAGCTTAACCCCTTTGCCGATCTCAAACTTGTATGTGCTCTCATCATTGAGTACTGGAACTGCCAGTCTTCCGAATCTGAGATATACAGGTCCAACATACTCGTATGCAGCTTTCACTGCTGCTCTTGCCTCTACATCATCACATGGGTTAATGACAACCATGCCCGGGATCTCTCTCATGAGTGCGATATCCTCACAGCACTGATGTGTTGCTCCATCCTCACCTACTGAGATTCCTGCGTGGGTTGCACCGATCTTCACATTCAGATGTGGATATCCGATAGTATTTCTCACCTGCTCAAATGCACGTCCTGCAGCGAACATTGCAAATGAACTCATAAATGGAACATATCCGCATGTTGACATTCCGGCAGCTATTCCTGCCATGTTCGCCTCCGCGATGCCACAGTCAACGTGTCGCTCAGGATAAGCTTTCTTAAAAATAACTGTCTTGGTTGCCTCTGCAAGGTCTGCATCTAAAACAACAAGATCATCATGCTCCTTTGCGATCTCTACTAAGGCATTGCCATAGCTCTCTCTGGTTGCGATTGCTTTATTCTCTATCATAATGCTGCAGCCTCCTTCTCAAGTTCTTCCATGGCGATCTTGTACTCTTCTTCATTCGGAGCCTTTCCATGCCAGCCGGCCTTGTCCTCCATGAATGATACACCCTTGCCCTTGATCGTGTGGGCGATGATCGCTGTAGGCTCACCCTTGTGGGACTTTGCCTCAGCAAATGCCCTGTCGATCTCGTCAAAGTCATTGCCATTGATATTGATAACATGGAAGTTGAATGCTTTGAACTTCTCATCTATAGGATATGGTGAACATACATCCTCAACCGTTCCGTCAATCTGAAGATTGTTGTTATCTACTATAACGCACAGATTGTCAAGCTTTCTATGTCCTGCGAACATAGCTGCCTCCCATATCTGTCCCTCCTGGATCTCTCCATCACCGCAGAGACAGTATGTTCTGTAATCCTTGCCCTGCATCTTGGCTGCAAGTGCCATACCTACTGCAACTGAAAGTCCCTGTCCCAGTGATCCTGATGACATATCCACTCCTGGAGTGTGCTTCTTGTCAGGATGTCCCTGAAGGTAAGATCCAACATGTCTGAGTGTCTTTAAGTCTTCTATTGGGAAAAAGCCTTTTAACGCAAGTGCTGCGTAGTAGCCCGGAGCTGTGTGTCCCTTTGAGAGCACGAATCTGTCACGATTCTCGTCCTCAGGATTCTTAGGATCCACATTCATCTCCTCGAAATAAAGATAAGTAAACAGGTCTGCTGCTGATAATGAGCCGCCTGGATGTCCGCTCTTTGCATTGTATACACCTGTGACAATGCCCTTGCGAACTTCTACAGCTTTTTTCTGAAGTTCTAATTTGTTCATCTCATTCTCCTTTTAACTGGATACTGTATTTGTATCATACAGAGCCATTATAACATAATTTCTTCTATTTAGAAGTACGTTTTTACATGCATTTTTCAAGAAATATTACAAGGTTTTTTCAAGGTTATCTGTGCATTTCGACCAAATATACCTGCATGGGTGTCCGGCGGATCATTGTATTCACTTTGTCCGCCTCGCAGCGCACCTGTCCACGTATCAGCCACTGATCCACTCATACAGTATGCCTGCCATCTCCCTGACATAGTATGTCGGAAGCAGCCACCATGCAGTGCTTCCGGCTATGGATCCCGTCTCTATGCCCTGTTTGTCCGCTATACGCTTTGCCCTGTACTCGTGGAATTCATTTGTCACTATATTCATCTTGTCCGGCAGTCCGTTCTGTCTGATGATCTCAGCCGAAAACTTTATGTTCTCCCTTGTGGACGTGGACTTGTCTTCCATATATATTCTCTCCGGAGCAATTCCGTGCTCTGTAAGGTATTCATACATGCACTGAGCTTCCGACATGCTCTCATCTGCGCCCTGTCCACCGGACACAACACATACAGCCTCCGGGTTCTCATCAAGATAATCCTGTGCTGCTATAAGTCTCTCTCTCAGCATAAGGCTTGGACCGCCGCCTCTGACCGCGCATCCGAGCACCACGACTGTGGCATCCTGTTTAGGCTTTACATGAGCCGCATAGACCATGTGATACGTGATGACCACAACAAGGGCAAGAGCAATGGTTACAAGCGCAAGCACGATACTGAGGCATATCTTTCCTGCTTTTTTATCCCAAAGCTTTCTGACAGATTTGTCTATCTTTGCCCTGAATACTCCATACAATGTGAGAAATGCAAACACGCCTGTTCCCAGCAGGGTTCCTATATTCACATGACAGCCTCTGAACACCGGATATATGAACATCAGCATTCCCAGCACGCCTATTATACAGAATATAACTCTCCATATATGATATCCCCGTGTACGCACCGCCACACCATCTTTTTTTATTTCTTTACTCATATCTCCATGGCTCTTCTGAGTCATTTTATCTGTCATCTATTCTATCCTCCCTGTTTTTTCTCTTTTCAGCTTCTTAATACCATTCACACAGAATAACAGTGACATGACTGTTGCTATAGTCCAGCCTATCGGCCAGGCCAGCCATATTCCTGTGGCGGAACCTATAACTCTTGACAGCACTACCGCCAGCACCACCCTGAGTATCAGATCTGTAAATGTCGATGTCATGAATCTGCCCATCATGCCTGTTCCCCTTAGTATTCCATCCGCTACAAGTTTTGCCGATACTACAAAGTAGAACGGCGCCAGTATCCTGAGATACGTGACTCCCGTGTCAAGGGCAAGTCCTGTCCTGTTCTCCATAAATGGATACATGCCATAACGGCCAAAGAAGAAGTACAAAACCGCAAATGGTATGCATAGTCCCCATATGAGTTTTATTCCAGCTTTAAGTCCCTGTCCTATCCTGTCGAGCTTACCCGCGCCAAGATTCTGTGCGGTATAGTTGGATATTCCATTTCCAAGTGTTGTAAATGACGTTATGACGAGATTGTTGAGCTTTACAGCCGCCGCATATCCCGCTATGACAGAGGCTCCAAATCCATTGATGACGCTCTGAATAATTATATTTCCGACTGAGATAAAGCTCTGCTGAAGTATGCTCGGTATGGCTATGACTGCTATCTTGCCCAGCATGCTTCCTGAAAATACACAGACCTTCCCCTCAGTGCGAACTGCCGCCAGACGTCTGAACACAACTATTATCGCAAGTACAGCGCTCACGCCCTGACAGATGAATGTAGCCCACGCAACTCCATTTACCCCCATCTCAAATATCTTTACAAACAGTATATCAACGGCTATGTTGGACACCGATGAGATGGCTAGGAATATGAATGGTGTTCTCGAATCGCCCAGTGCGGAGAATATTCCTGTCGCTATGTTGTAGAAGAACAAAAATGGCACGCCCAATATGTATATGTTCAGATAAGTAAGCGAATCTCTCATCAGCTCATCCGGGGTATCAATAAGTGCCAGCAGTCTCTCTCCAAGCAGGAATCCAACCAGCATGAGAATCGCCACAAGTACCGCGCTTGCTATGAGAGTAGTCCAGACCGCAGTCTTCATCTCGCTGTATTTCTTTGCCCCGAACAGCTGGGATACTATGACCGAACAGCCTATATTGCATCCAAATGCAAATGCTATGAAGATAAGTGTTATCTCATAGCTGTTGCCGACCGCCGCCAGAGCATTTTCTCCTATGAACTGCCCCGCCACAAAGCTGTCCGCTATGTTATAGAGCTGCTGAAATATCACACTTCCGAAAAGTGGCAGACAGAATCTCCAAAGCACGGATTCAGGCCTTCCCACAGTAAGATCTTTGTTCACTTTTTTCCCTTCTTTTCTATAATTTACTCCTGTTTTCAGTTTTATTCTAAACTCGTTCACCCGGCATTACAATAGGCAAAATAGTAAACATCTTCGGCTGAACACCCGTTTTTTTGTACTTATTTCCATATATTTTTATGCATATAAAAACGACAGTACATGCCGAGATGGACATATACTGCCGGATCTTTTTATATTTTAAGTTTCTTGGTAATTACAGTATATCTATGTATTCCCCTGACAGCGCCTTGTTCATCGATCTGACAGCACAGAATTTACCGCACATACTACACGTGTCGCTGTACTCGTCATCAGGCTTTCTGCTGTCCCTGATCTCCTTTGCAGTCTCAGGATCTATGGCACATGCAAACTGTGCATCCCAGTCGAGGACACGTCTCGCATCCGCCATCTTGTCGTCTATATCTCTTGCTCCAGGTATCCCCTTTGCTATATCTGCTGCATGGGCTGCTATCTTGGATGCGACGATTCCCTGCTTGACATCGTCTACATTTGGCAGGGCAAGATGCTCTGCTGGTGTGACGTAACAGAGGAATGCTGCTCCGTTCATGGCTGCGACCGCTCCGCCTATGGCACTTGTGATGTGATCGTATCCCGGTGCTATATCTGTGACAAGAGGTCCAAGTACGTAGAATGGTGCGCCCATACAGAGTGTCTTCTGAACTTCCATGTTGGCTGCAATCTGATTGAGCGGCACATGACCAGGGCCCTCAACCATAACCTGTACATTATGACCCCACGCGCGCTTTGTCAGCTCTCCAAGTCTGACAAGCTCCTCTATCTGACATACATCCGTTGCGTCCGCAAGACATCCCGGACGACATGCATCTCCAAGTGATACTGTCACATCGTATTCCTCGCATATATCAAGGATCTGGTCAAAATACTCGTAGAACGGATTCTCATTGCCTGTCATGGTCATCCATGCAAATACAAGACTGCCGCCACGGCTGACTATATTCATCTTTCTCTTGTGTTTCTTGATCTGTTCGATCGTCTTTCTTGTTATTCCGCAGTGGAGAGTCACGAAGTCAACTCCATCCTCCGCGTGAAGACGTACCACATCGATGAAATCCTGTGCAGTAAGAGTTGCGAGATCTCTCTGATAATGAATAACGCTGTCATATACCGGCACAGTTCCTATCATAGCCGGACACTCTGAAGTGAGCTTCTGTCTGAACGGCTGTGTGTTGCCGTGGCTTGACAGATCCATGATCGCCTCTGCTCCCATCTCGACAGCACTCATAACCTTCTGCATCTCGATACCATAATCCTTGCAGTCTCTTGACACACCGAGGTTGACATTGATCTTGGTCCTCAGCATGCTTCCAACTCCCTCTGGGTTTAAACATGTGTGCTTCTTGTTGGCTGGTATCGCTACCTTGCCCTCTCCTACCAGTTTCATCAGCGCCTCAGTGGACATATGCTCTTTCTCGGCAACTTTCTCGATCTCAGGAGTTACTATGCCTTTTCTTGCTGCGTCCATCTGTGTTGTGTAATTCCTCATCTGTTCCTCCAATCTGATCCGGCTTTATAAATCTGTTCCAGATCTAATATTTGTTTCTCTTACACTTTTATAGTGGCGGAAGGTGGTGCCCCCAATCAGCCACTTTAGGGAATATCCCACTTACGTGGGTCCCTCCTTATGAAAAAAGAGACACAGGAATGCGTCTCTTCTTTCTTACATCATTATGTATGTATCAAACGTATCCCTACGGCGGCATTATCCGCATCAGGTTGTGGGTCGAAGCGTTCAGCCTCCTCTCAGCCGGCTAACTCGCCAGCTCCCCATATACTATCCAATTCTCTGACAACAAGTATACCGCTGTCAGATCGTAACATCAACATATTTTTCTGTGATGTTACACCGTATGCTGCAACTCATTACTGATCTGCATCTTTTCTAAGGTCATAATAGTGCGGAATGATATCCTCGTAATGTCCATCCGGCATTCTGAAGCCTCCCGGGATAACGCCCAGCGGAGTAAAACCAATCCTTTTATACAGATGGAGTGCATGTACATTTGATGCTACTACGGCATTGAACTGGAGCACTCCAAAGCCTTTCTTCTTTGCCATGGAGATACAGTCAAGCACAAGCTTTTCTCCTATGTGTTCACCGCGGACGTCGCGTCTCACGGCATAGCTGGCGTTACATATATGTCCGCATCTTCCCACGTTGTTCGGATGAAGTATGTAGAGTCCTACCACCTCACCACTCTCTGCGTTCTCGGCGATACCGGTATATGTCTGCTCTTTGAAAAATGCACCGCCTGATTCCGGTGTCAGGTCTTCCTCCTGTGGAAATGCTACTCCGTCATCAACAACCTGGTTCCAAATTTCTGACGCAGCGACCGCATCTTCTGTCGTGTACTCTCTTATGTTGATATTCATCTGTGCGTCCTCCTATTATGATAATATTTCACTTATATTCTATTTATTCTTTTATCATTCTGTCTGCCTGCTCACTGTGAACATATAAAGCAGTTCAGTGTGATATTGCAATTATCTCCTACAAATCCACAGCCTGCCTCACTTCCCTCTTTTTCCAGCTCACAAAGCCATACATATCATTCGCAAAGAATATGACGAAGTTTACAACTACAGGAATATATGCCGGATTCTCAAGTGACGCGAGAACCCACAAAACTATCAGAATCACATCATTTGCTGCATATCCCACCGCATAGTATGACGATCTCAGCATGGTGAGCGCAGCCGCCAGGAAACTTGTGACTATGGATATTGTGCTGAACACTATATTCGGCGTGTCAAGTATCATGAGTATATAGTAGAATACAACCATTACAAGCACCGTGCTGACAGTGAGCCATATCACATGTCTTCTTGTCAGTTTCTGTATGGCAACCTCACTGCTGTTGCCCTCCGACGGATTCTTGAACCACGTTATGGCGGACCACACCGCCATCGGCATCGTCATCCCGAGATAGGTTATCATCTCACCCCAGTAGCGAAATCTAAAAGATATGATTCCATACAATATACTAAAAACCACCATCAGTATCTGCGCCCACACATTTCCTTTTGCAGCAAATATAAGCGATGTCACGCCTATGAGTGCCGCCGCCAGTGTGAGGATGTCCAAATCTGCAGTGAGAAGATTCGATACCAGCACTATAATGAGGGAACACAGCCAGATAAGCCATTCCCGCTTAGTCAGTTTCTTTATTGGATTGTTCATTTTGTCTTTACTCCTTCTGCTCCACTGGGGTATCTTTAAACCTTCTAATACTGTGTCTTTTTCTATGCTATCTCTTACCTCCATAGCTATGTCTGCCTCCGTCTGTCTCCGTAAATATATGTATGTAAACCGTATATTATCCAAAGCATCATAATTGCTGTATATCTATAACCATGCACTCCTCAGATGCCTTAAATCCCATTGATTCGTACAGCGGTCTGCCGCTTTCCGTGGCATCAAGACTTATCTCCGTGGCACCATGTACACGCGCATCCTCTATAAGCATATTCACAAGCTGCCTGGCGATTCCTCTCCTCCGATAGTCCTTTTCTGTATATACATTCATGAGATGTGCTCTCTTTCCAGAAGTATGAGAAAATGTTGGCATAATTTCAATATAAGACATACTGGCACACGCCACACATCTTCCGTCATCGACAGCTACAACAGTTGTCTGATCACCTTCAAGAAAATATCTCCTGCTGTTTGTCACCAATTTATCGTCAAATATATAATCAACTGGAAGATCATTGACTATCCTAAGCATGGACAATCTGACATTCATCAACATATCTATATCGCTCGCGTCCGCCATCCTATATTCCATAATATCCCCCTAATCAGTCCTTGACATTTGCTAACCTCCTGTTATAATAACACAAGTCGGACGGTATGTTGAATATTAATATACCTTGCAAGGTGTTCTGCAGATGCAGGATTCCCGGATGGAACATGAATCGCGATACAATATATCAGAATTTTCATGAGCCAGATAAGATGATTATCTTATCTGGCTCTTTTTTTTGCGGCTGGCAGGTTAATGTGTCCCCGCAATCATGTGCCTTTCCGATTTTCAATTATAAACTTTTTTTATTAAGGAGATTTACAAATGAATCTGTTAAAAGACGATCTGAAAAAGCTTTACTTCAAATTCCTCATTCCTTCCCTTGGAAGTGCCATGGTCATGTCCATATACACCCTAACTGATGCCATCGTCATCGGCAAAGGTGTTGGAGCTGATGCCCTGGCCGCTCTGAGCATCACAACGCCTCTGCTGTGCATACTTATGTCAACCGGAATTCTCTTTGGCGTAGGTGGATCAGTGCAGATGAGCGTGCACAGAGGAAGTGGCAACACAGTCAAATCTAACCGCTACTTCACCGTGTCATTCATGATGATCGCGGCCATCACCGCGCTGCTGTGGATACTGTACATAACATGCATGCCATCACTGCTGAGGCTCATGGGTGCAAATGCCACTCTATACCCATATGCCATGTCATACATGCACTATATAAATATGTTCCTGCCGGTTGCAGTATTTTCCAACTTCATAGCTATATTTGTGAGGGCTGACAATGATCCGAACCGAGCCATGGCAGGCGTCCTGCTGGGCGGAGTGTTCAATATCGTGATGGACATCGTACTGGTATTCCCGCTGAAGCAGGGAATCGGCGGAGCCGCACTTGCCTCTGTTATCGGTATGCTGATCCAGGTACTTGTCGCCTCATCGCATTTCCTCAGCAAGAAGAATGAGCTGCGTTTCATAATGCCACACAGGATCCTGAACAGCATGAAAAATATTGTGACAGCCGGTATCCCGAGCTTTTTCAATGAATTTGCAAATGGATTTATAGTGCTGCTGTTTAACATACAGATATTGAAGTACTGCGGCGAGAATGCCCTGTCCATATACAGCGTCATCTCCAACTGCGTCATCCTGTTCAACTCTCTGTTCACAGGAGTTGGTCAATCCGTGCAGCCTGTGATCTCGACCAACTACGGAGCAGATAACATAAGCAGAATAAAAACCATAAAAAGAATGGCTTACACAACCATCCTGATCATGGGCGTGCTGTTCTCACTTATTGGAATACTTTTTCCACGAACATTGTGCAATGTATTTATAGATATGAATGAAGGCCTTGGTGTCATTGCTGATCTTGGTGTCAGAGCGTACTTCTTTGCATTTGTGCCATTTGGGATCAACCTGATGACCTCCTACTATCTTCAGGCCATACTGAAATCCGGGCAGTCGCTGTGTATATCACTGCTCCGAAACATCATACTCAGCAGCGTGTGTATACTGACGTTCCCAGTTTTGACCGGTGGCAACAGCTTGTGGTTTGCTGCACCTGTGACCGAGGCTGTGACTCTTACTGTCAGTCTGGTATTTCTGGCGCAGGAATCCCAAAGGCAGGGTAGCCATTAAATGTGTATGCAAATTAGGCGATACGAGGTATAATGGATATGTTGACTTTAACAATAGGGATTAGGGGGTATAAGGCGAAAATGCACGAAATGGATTTGATTGAATTCCTTATTAAAGAAGGACACACTGATATTGCAGAAAGTATTAAAGACTACCGAAAAAATACTATTAAAATGTGTGTGAAGGATGTGGAAAATGTAATTGCAAAAGGCACAAGTAAAATCGGCGGCTTTCCCGATCTTCCGCCCGAAATTCCATATCCCACAATGTCGGGCTATTCCTGCAAGCGCGGAGATGACACTGAGCGGTACGAAAAATCAGCAATGCAGCTTGTTGCTCAAATCAATCTTGCGGACATTGCCGACTTGGATATTGAAAACAGGCTTCCGCACACGGGTATTTTATATTTTTTCTGGAGCGGAGAAATCGACTCAATTCACCAGACCAACAAATGGGTTGAAAGCGTTGCTGACGACCCTGAAAATTCGGCTTATCACAAGGTGATCTGGTACAATGGCGACCTGTCAAATTTAAAGAGAACTGAGCCGCCTGTTCCATATTATTCAAAGTATTTTACAGAAACTTTTGAGGAAAAGGCTGTCGAGTTTGGACTCACCACAGATTATCAGCCACTGGGAGATGTGCTTGACTGTGACCTATTTGACCGTCTTGAAGAAGTTGCTCCAGATTATGATATCGAATATCTTTCGTATGACGGAAACAAATTATTCGGTTATCCTACGGGGGGTAATATTCCGGATGTAAACGCAAAAACTCATCTGCTGTTTCAATATGGTTACAACATTGGTTGTCTATGGAATATCTTTTGGATCATTTCAGATGAAGATTTAAAGAACCGCAATTTCGACAAAGCGGTCTTTAGTTTCGATTTGGACTAATAACTATAATTCTAAGTAGGAGCAGAACACTCCTGCTCCTACTTGGTATAAATTCAGTGCTTTATACAGAATTCGCAGCCACCTTTTTGTCCGATGCAGCTCTTGCAATCGGAGCCCACTGCATACACATCTTCACCCGCGATCAGATATGTTCCTACAAGACTCATCTTCGGTGACATGTGTTCTCCGTTCCATGACACGCCTGCCTGCGATGAATCCATAAGCCCCAGCAGCTCAGGTACTGCCTCCATGCCCATTCCATAGTATCCTGGACCGAACGACGGACTGCAATACTTCTTCTCATATACACTGTTCTTTCTCTCAAGATATCCTTGCAGCCACCCTCTTATGACATCCATGCATGCCATCTGAAATGCCTCCATGTAATACTGGTCAAGCACAGAACCAGTGTTTTCCAGATCTACAACCGGTGCATGAAATGCATAAATGTAACCTTTATCAATAAGACTGATGTCAAGCTGTGTCAATATTCCGCACTCTATCTTTTTCCCACAAAAAGTAAAATAGCCGGGGCAAATGCACTCAGGAGCAAATTCCTGTAAAAGAACATCCACCGCACAAGATCCAGACATATCTTTCATAACCTCATCCAATATTCTGTCAATATTGATCTGATGCTCATACTTCATATCTGCATCTATTTCATTTATATGGGTAATCTGTATCAATCGTTCTTTCACCTGAGTCTTGAGCTTTCGAAGATCTATATGCAAAAGCTCATCTTCCCTCTGAAGGCGTCCAATAACCATATCATACATCTCTGGCTGATGTACTAAAAGACAATTACTGCAATCTTTTATCCGCTGCCCTTTCCGGCTGATCACATACTCAGGATTACCTAGGCACCGTTCCTCGCGATAAAGTGGGCAGTAGCAGAACATGCAATTAAAGTTCTCTACTTTCTCCACTTTATGACACGGGAAAAACTCACATTGTGTATTCTGAAAAAATTTATAACTATTTTCCATAATATATTATGCCGTTTTATTTTTCTGTTTTTTCATTTTTTTCTTAACTATCTCTACACCTGCATAAATCAGGAATCCAGCAAGTGACATGATCAGCCCCAGCCTCAAACCTGGCGTATGATAAACCATTTGTACTGTATGCTTACCCTTATCAAGTTTTATTCCCATAAAAGTATCTGCAAGCTCATCAATTTTAACCTCTTTACCATCCACAACAGCAGACCATGCATCTTCATAAGGTATTGAAAGCAGTATTTCTGTATCATCGTCAACATCTACTTCACCAGTAATTCTATTTTTAGAAATTTTTAAATCTGTTTTATATCCAGTGTTAAGAATATTGATCGCTTTTTCAAACACATCTGTATTCAGCTGCGATACATACAATGTATGCTTCTTGTCCCTATTGGTTTTTCTCTTTATAACTAAATCTATTTGATCTCCAGCCTTATATTCACCAATGTACATGCTGTTGATTTCAAACCTGTGACATGCATTCTGAATCAACTCGCCATTTACATATACCTCACAATTGTTATCATATAAGCTACTATGTGTTTTGCTTCCATCAACAAACACGTATACCGGTCCATCTTTTTTTACATCCAATTTCCATTCTTCATTACCATTCTTGTCAGTATGTATATATTCTGAATCAACATTCTCATATACATCTACTTCTTCACCAAGCATAGCGGATAACAGGTTCTGCTGATTTTCAAATGGGTCATTGCCAAATGAAACCTTCTTTATATCGTCATTCACCGGATAGCCGAGGGGCAAAGCGTATTTATTTTTATATACCTGTGCATACTGAGTCTTCAGATCCGTTTTCTCGTATCCTGATGCCGGACTCTTTAATTGGACATATTTTATTGACAGCAAAGAATCTGTCAGCAGCATAGGACTATTCCAATATGTCTCACGTAAAAAAAGCTTCTCCCCAGGGATATCAGAATATCCCATATAAGCTAGAAATCTGTCAACATTAAAATCATAAGCTGAACTATAATGCTCTATGCTATTATAACCATACAGCAGTGACTCCCCCGTCGCTATATCTCTTCCAATAGTCTTTAGATAATTATAATCATTTTCATATCTGAAAAAGCTTCCCTTCTCAGTATCATTAAGACTATCGACTATATTCTCGGCAGCAACTGTGTAATCAGAAAAACTCCTTGCATCATTATTGTATTCAGAAAAAGCAATGTACACATTATAACCGGCTTCTATCGCAGTCAGGCATGCCACTCCAAAGCATACTACCTTGGAAACATTTTTTCTATTGTTACCACATAACAGCACTATTATCCCTATACCAAAAATTGCCATATAAATAATGACTATATTACGCGGTGAATTTATTTTCTTTATATAATATAAAAATGCCAAACCTACTGCAACAACCCCCATTGCAGAAGCTACTTCTTTTTTTGATACCTGGTCTTTTTCCCATAATTGAACCTCTCTTGCAGCGATCATTATCATTACAAAAGAGAGTACAAAACTAAATCTGAAGAAGTATGAAGTGCTTCTAACAAAGGCTGTCCACACAAGTTCTAAATCTCTAAGACAATAACAGCTGCACAACAAAGCAAGCAGACATGCCATACAGATTTTTTCTTTTTTCTTCACAGCAGAATTAAAGAAAAATGCAACAACAGCAATAAGAACGATGGTTCCCGTAAAAATAGGGGGTGCATCCTGCGCATTCACTTTCGCACCAACATCAAATCCACTAAGGAACTGTGTTATATCCATATTAACTATACGGCTCAATCCAACGGTATTATTTGTTGCAATTCCTCCAACAAGCGCCATACACGCAGGAAGAAGTATACACAGACTCGCCAACACTCCACATAACATTGTTACTATATATCTAAATATACTTTTCCATTCTGTTTTCAACGCTTTTTTTATACTAAAGTCATTTGCATTAAGATATTCAACAATAAATAGTATTCCTGACATCAGACATACCATATAGCCAGTGTACCAATTACAGAAAATTGCAACGAATACAGAAGTAAATAGCAGTCCCGTTTTCTTCTTATCAACGCACTTCCATACTCCTAGTGCTATCAATGGCAAAATAATAACTCCATCAAGCCACATAACGTTTCTACAATTATACACATTATATTCCATAAGTGCATATAACGATGATAATACAAGGCCTGGTATCACCGATATTTTGAACCTTTTATCAACATATATGTATCCTGTTATTCCACACAAACCAATTCTGAGCAAAATCATAAATGCCATAAACTGTGGTATCTGCGCCTTTGAAAAAAACACAATAAACAAATTTAATGGACTAGACAAATAATAAGCTACTATCCCTATCATCCTGCCGCCAAGTGCTTTTCCTGTAGAATATTCTATACCTGCATTTCCATGAAACACATCCCATAAATATCCATAATAGTCCTTATACTGTAGCAATGAATCCCAGATCATCGTAGACTTATTACCAAATGGTACCACTCCGCACACAGCCATAACAATCAACGTTATAATAACCGGTAAGAAAAATGCCAATGCAATGATGATCATTTTTTGTCTTAGAGTTTTTTGCTTACTCATCAATCTCCTCCTGTAATCCACATCTTTATTATCAACTATCTATAGCTTGACAATATCTAAAAAGCAATTAATTATCTGATTGCCCTGTTTTTCGCAGCACCCATAAACATGATAACCGGAACCACTATTCCAACGATCATCATAATCACTGCTATCAGTTTGCTGTCACCGGACACCAGTGTCACTATACCGCTTATTATCGCAAGTATCACCAGAAATGCTGCCCATACAACTATGGCAGACGCCTTTGCAACCTTGTTGCTTCCGGCTATTCCAAATATACCGCCTATGATGGCCGCAAGCGATGCTATTCCGGCCACAACGCCACATACGACAGCCTTTGTCGATGGCTCATCTGCAAGCACAAGCTTTGCAATGTCATAATATCCGGCATTTACAAGCCCCCATATGAGCATGATGAGCGACGATGCCGTCACCATTCCCTTTCCAGGTAATTTTTCCATAGATTATTTCTCCTTTTTCATTCTCATATCACTGTCTGCTCCACACATAACAGAAGGCCTGTGTTCTGGCTGCAAACTTCTCAGTCTTGAGCAGTTCTCTTACCTCTGCCTTTGTGTACCATCCCGGAGTGATCTCCTCCAGAGTTGAAGTACTCGGCTTGAACTCGCCTCTCGCCTTGCCTACAACACACATATTTGTCTCATTTGAAAATCCTACAGCACTGTAGCTTGTCCCTATTGTGTCACTGATCTCGTACAGCTCAAGTCCCGTTTCCTCCATAAGCTCACGTCTGGCACTGACCTCAGGAGTCTCCCCCGGATCTATGAGTCCGGCAGGGAAATTATATACCCATTCACCCGGAGCAAGTCTGAACTCCTTATCTATAAGGATTCTCTCATCTGCCTCGTCTGTGGCGATGATGACCACCGCATCTGCTGCCTTGCCATGAAGTCCCTCGAAATCGGTGATTTCTCCATTCCTGCTTATCATCTCATAGTTCTTAACTATTCCGTCTACAGTCTCGTACTGAACATCGTATCGTGTGATGAACTTTCCCTGTTCTTTCTTTTCAATTCCTACAAATTTCAAAACACTTTCTCCTCTACTTGCAAAGCTCTGCCACAACCTGATTGATGACCTTGCCGTCTGCCTTGCCCTTGAGTTCAGCCATAACAGCCTTCATGATCTGGCCTTTATTCTTTGTTGCTATCACATCTGCAAATTTTGTTGTGAGGATATCTCTCACCTCATCCTCTGACAGAAGTTTTGGCGCATACTCGTTGAACACATCATATCTTGCCTTGTACTGCTCCAGAAGATCTGTTCTGTCTGCAGGGCAGGTATCGATCTGCTCTTTTACAGACTTGATCTCCTTGAGGATAACACTGTCAACTATATCCTCAGGAATGTTGTCTCTGCAGCCGTTATCGATTCCGACCTTCTTAACTGCTGATACGAGGGATGAGATGCTGTCCTTTCTCTCCTTATCCCTTGCCTTCATTGCTGCTATCATATCCTTCTGTAACTTCTCAAGTGTCATTTTTATTTCCTTCTTTCTTTATTTTTATCACTTTTTTATTTTATACCATATTGAACGCTGCTTTTGCAAAACAACATTCTCTGCCTGAAGCTGTTCCAATTTCTTCTGAATATCTGCTTTTTCTGCCTGAAGTTCTCCAAGTTTTGCCTGAAGATCAGATTTCTCCTTCTCAAGTTCTTTTATCCGGATACCCCTGTCAGCCTTTTCCTTATATGTCTGCTGTAGTTTTGCATTTATCTCCGACTTTTCCTTGTATGTTCTTTGAAGCTTGGCATTTATCTCTGACTTTTCCCTGTGGGCACGCTCATTTTCTTCAATGCGTTTCTTTAATTGTCTGGAATTTCTACCAATCTCATCCCTCAATTCTCTGCGTTCTTTTTCATGACATTCACATACCCTGATCAGTGCATCCTCTACCGGCTCTCCATCATATTCAAGAATCTTCTTCGCAAGTGCATTATCTCCATATTCAGGTTTAAGCCATTTCTCTATCTTCTGTAACTGAACGTCATTCTGATCAGCATTCACATTCTTATGGTAAAGTCCCACTTCCTGTGATCCCGGTAAATACCGGAGATCCTCACATGGCATAGCCGCCACAACCGGAACTTCTGACATGATTTCTATAAGCTTGAGCCAGATGTCATCCGCCCACAGGCACATATCCACCATCTTGGCTTTGTCGAACCATTTATCATCATAAATTCCTGGTGGGTATAAGGTTCCTGCGCCTCCGGTTGCAAACAACTGCATCTTTGGCCTGTACAGACAGGCATCAGTCTCCTTCATCCAATATCTATATGGAAGCAGCTCTCCTTTCTCCGATATGACCATCCAGTGTGTCCTCACCGCAGACACCGCATCCGGATACTGCAGGTATGACATATACAGATTCTCCAGCATGTATGGGGAATATTGCAGATCGTCATCTATCGTCACGACCACGTCGTCCGTGAACTCCTGCAGCGCATAGAAATACTTCTTGTGCGGTTTCAGATCATCGCACCATCTGACCTCCAGCTTATCCTCAGACTGTAGTTTTCTGAGATCATCCGGGAGATCGTCATCCTTATTCGGGAACTGCTCCTCCGCCAGCCACAGAACGATCTTATCTGCCTTTCTGGTCTGTGAATATATCGACTCAAGCATCTGTGCTATGCCTGCTATTCTCGCAGGATAGGATGTGAGTGACACTATTATCCTTCTTGTTTTGAGCTTTTTCAGCTCCGATGAATCATGTTTCTTCATGATGGAATATTTGCGGAATAACTTGTCATCATTGAGTCCCTTCTCTGTCAATCCGTCAAATATCTCACTGTTAAATACGCTGTGCGCTTTCTCGTAAAACTCTATTCTCTCTGCAGAATCCAGTTCTCTGCAATACTTCTCATAATTGTCCACATACTGACGTATGGCAAAGTACATAACAGCATTCCACAGATCAGTCCTGTCTGCCATGCCCTTCACATGCTCCGTCACACAGTCAACGGTCTTCGGAACATCCGGCAGCTTCTCATCCTCACTCTCAGGAACAACATTCCTTGAAAATGTCAGATCATTTACATATACTATCTTTGCCGCCGCTGCGGCTCCAAGTGCCGAGTATAATATCTCGCTGTCACAGCCTGCACAGTGCAGACCCGCATCCATTATAAACTGCTTTCTATAGAGCTTATTTCCAACCAATGGACGTGCCACATTCATTATCCTGCCACGGCAGTCCCTCCAGCTAAACACCTTCTTTCCGCCGTGAACCCACTCAAAATGTACACCTCTTCCGAAGGTCTTCCCACCGTCACTGTCTATAAGCTCGCAGTTCGAAATCACCATGTCCGACCCGCTCTGCTCTGCGGCGTCATGCAGCTTCTCCAGCATGTTCTCCGGATAAACCTCCGAGCCATCCACGAACAGTATATATTCTCCATGCGCGCGCTCAATCCCCGCGAATCTGTCCGCTTCTATTATCTCGTACTCCTTAAATGTCTGTCCAGCCAGCTTTTCATGGAATGTATCCGCACTGCCTCCGGCTGTAAAAATCAATGATATAACCGGCTTCATAACCCGATACTCCTTTCATTGAACATCATCCTACTGCTGTCCGTCATGATGTCCCGACTCTAGGTCTGTCAATAAATTTTATATCTTAAGTATTTCCGATAGATTCTTCTGTATTCCTGCCGCAACCTCAGGCTTATTCATGGAATACACATGTATATGCTTCACTCCATTTGCCATGAGATCTATGATCTGGTCTGTGGCATATGCAATTCCCGCCTGCCTCATCGCAGCCTCTGTATCGCCAAATGCATCGACTATGCTCTTGAATCTCTCCGGCACGTTACAGCCTGAGAGCTTGACAGCATTCTTGACCTGTACTCTTCTTGTTATAGGCATAATACCCGGTATGATCGGCACTGATATTCCCGCCTCTCTGATTCTGTACATGAAATTAAAGAATATGTTGTTGTCGAAGAACATCTGGGTCGTGAGATAATCACATCCAGCATCGACCTTTTTCTTAAGCCCAATTATGTCTTCGTGCTTATTTGCCGAGTCTGGGTGTACCTCAGGGTAACATGCTCCGCCCACGCAGAAATCTCCTGTCTCCTTGATGAGCTCCACCAGCTCTGATGCATGTGAGAACTCTGCAAATACCTGTCCATCATAGTTCTTCGGTATATCGCCGCGGAGAGCAAGTATATTCTCTATACCGGCATTCTTCATGTCAGCAAGCGCAGTCCTGATTCCCTCTTTGCTGGCACACACGCATGTCAGATGTGCTATGGTCGGCACGTCGTACTTCTCCTGGATCTCCTGGGCAAGCTGGATCGTATGTCCCTTGGTGCTTCCCCCGGCACCATATGTAACGCTCATGTAATCCGGCTTAAATGCCGCTATACCAAGCGCCGCTGCCTCAACATCCGCAAAGTCTGTATCCTTCTTTGGCGGGAACACCTCAAATGAGAGTGTCGCCTTGTCCTGTGTTATCAAATCTCTTATCTTCATGTACTACCTCTGTATATTTGACTATTACTGTTTATTTCAATCTGGACTCATTTATATCCGGACTCATTTGTATCCGGTCCCGATAAATAATTTTGTTTTTTTGCTTACAACTCTTCAAGCAGCGCCGGAATATCCATAAGTTTTTTCACCTCATAGTCCGGATGTATATCCGCCGCCTGCTGACCATCAGGGTTGAACCATATCGTCCTTATCCCAGCATTTATTCCGCCCTGAATATCTGATGTCAGACTGTCTCCTATGATCACAGTCTCATCTGCCTTTATCTCTGGTCTCCTACCAAAGCAATAGTCAAAGAATTCTCTGGACGGTTTCTCCGCTCCGGCATCCTCAGATATGAATATATCCTCAAAATATTTTACTATACCGCAGTCTGCCATTCTTCCAGTCTGTACGTATGCTCCGCTATTTGACACAATGTACAGCTTGTATCGTCCATACAAAGTATCAAGCAGCTTTATCGTATCAGGGAATACAAATCCCTTCTGGCTGAGCTGATCCTCATAGTAGGCTGTCGCCTCTGCAGCAGAGTAGTCAACTCCCAGCTCTGCAAATAGTATCTCGTATCTGCTCTCCTTCACCTGCTGCCTTGTGAGCAGCCCCTGTTCAAGCAGCTTCCATCTTGATTTGTTGATCTCGCTGTATCTGGATATGACCTTTTCTGTAGGCTCCACCCCTATATGCCTGAGCATATTTGAGAGCGCTCTGCTCTCGCTGCGCTTGAAGTCCAGCAGTGTCTCATCCAGATCAAACAATATGTTCTGTACCATATAAATTCCTTATATCTTTCTTTTCAAATTCATATGCTGACTTATCAGTGTCTGTCGTTATGATTCTGCATTTTATACATTACTCTTATGCGCAGCTGCCGGATTTTTCCAGTGCGCACATTCTTAAATATTATATTCCACTCACCAGATAATAGCAATAGAGCCGGTTACAAATCTTCTGCTGTGACCGCCCTCTCTTCGGCAATCCCGCACGATCCGCAACCGGCTCTGTTCCGTCTATTTTATTAAGTTTATTTGTATTTCAATTTACTTCATGCTCTTGCTGAGTCCGCTCATTGCGATCTCTGACAACTGTTTTCTGTAGAGAAGTGAACTGATTAAATACTCTATAACACCACCCAAAAGGATGGCCGCATATCCAAGAACAGCAAACTTTACAAGCCCAAGACTTATAACATCTGATATATGACTGATTGTTGACATGCAGGTCATTATCACCAGCATAAACACAATAAAGCTTGCCACAAAATATTTGTAACATACACCGCAGAATATCATAGCTCCGAACAATATAAATATGATCATAAACAATGTATCCTGATAGTTTTCTGTATTCTCCGGATACATTCTGATAAGTATATATTTCTCCACAACAAGTATTGTGAAAAGTACAAGATACACAACTGTGCTGACGATCACTGGCATTCCCACCTCCAGTTTTCTCTTCATCACGCTTGACTGCACATAGTCCGATGCATTCATGTATATTATCATCTGATAGGCAAACATTCCAGTCAGCATAAAATAGAAACCGCCCAGAATATTCGTTCCGTGTGATGATATTTCAATCAATAAACCTATTGCAGTGAATAACCCCAACATCATCACATTTGTCTTTAACTTATATCCATATCTAAGAAGTTTAAAACCAAGTATCAAATCTTTCATCCCTTAATCCTCCTTGTCTAATATATATCATTTCTCCCGCCGGCAGGCGGGGCGGATAGTCTAAGCCGTTTCCGGCCTTGAACAACAATCTGTTAATCCATATCCAGATAAGACGCCTCAACCTTGCAGTACATATGTCTGCGCGTCACATATATTCCAACCGGCAGCAATACCGCCAGTGCTGTAACTATGAGCCATGTAAACTTCTGCAATTCCGAAGATATCGTTATATATATAACCGCAGCTCCCGATGCTCCTGATGACAGCATGGACAGCAGACTCATGACCTGAACATTCTGGACATATCTCGTAATGTTCAGCGCCCACACGGAAATATCTGCTGTGAGCAGTATCGACAGGCAAAGCAGTCTTACCGGGTTACCCACCATAATTTCATATGGTACGGCCACTATCACCATGCATATCGCGATCCTCGCCGGTCGGGCAAGCAGATCCGCCGTAAGCGCATTCCGTAACATGGCTTTCCCCTTTGTTGACGTCTTCAGATAATCCATTCCAAGGCAGCCCTTCACACATATTGCACCGAATCCCCAATAATCAGCCATAACCTCGATCGCAGTCATGAGCGCCGCTCCCACACCGAGCATGACCGCTGTTACATAATATTTTCTCACTCCTATATCGATCAATGCCAGTATCACCCCCAGTATGATCGGTATCAACACATTACACACTAGCCGGTATTTTCCATTCGTGATGGCTCTGTAATCCTTTATCATCATCATAATTACGCTCCTATAAATACGTGAAACACTCTAAGCTGTTTTTACTTTAATACCATTTTTGTATTATTCTTCATGACCGCAACACTTATCTGAAACAGCGATGGTATCTCCTTGCTCACATTCATTCCGGCAAGCTTGTCCAGATTCTCTGCAAGACAGATTCCCTCAAAACCATATGGATTCTTAGTCATGGTATAAAGGATGTTTGATGCCACCTCCGCATCCTGGGCATCTCCCTTTATCAGTATGTATTTCTCCTTCAGGTCCTCCACAAATCCGCACTCGACCACATTTCCATGTTCCATGATGATCGCATAATCAGTGATACTCTCCATATCGGATATATTGTGTGTTGAGAACAATACACTCTTCTCCCCCGCTCCGTCGCTTATATAATCGCCGATCATCTGACACAGCTTGTCTCGCATAAGAGGATCAAGAGGCGATGCCGGCTCATCGAGCAGCAGCAGGTCTGTATCCCTCGCCATAACCCCGGCAAGCATCAGCTTAGTTCTGGTTCCATCAGAGAGTGCTGAACACTTTTTCTTCAGAGCAACACCGTCCGGGGAATCAGGAAATATCGCAAGTTCTCGGCAATATCTTTCGAACTCGTCCCTGTCAAAATTGTCAAAGAGCAGACTGCTTATCTCCTCCACATCAGATACAGTCCACTGTGGAAGGTAATATCTGCCTGTTCCCGTATAGCCTATCCTGTTCTTTACATCCGCCCTTCTCTCCTTTTCCTCCGATGAATACTTGTCAAAGAAAGTCAGCTCACCTTTGTAATCAAGCCTTATTCCTGAAAGCATATTGAGAAGTGTCGTCTTTCCCGCTCCATTTTCACCGATGAGTGCTGTCGCAAATCCCTTCGGCACCCTCAAATCAGGTATATCCAGTGTAAATGTCTTAAACTTTTTGGAAATATTCTCCCCTTTTACAGCGCAGTCATAATTCATCATCCAATCCTCCATTAAACCTTAAACTCTCTTCATGTCTTTCTTTTACCCTATTTACTGTCCGCTTTGTTTTCTGTACGCTTTGTTCTCTGCCTGCTTTGTTCTCTGTCTGTTTTGTTCCCTGCCTGTCAGATTGTCAATCCTGTACCATAAGCAAGGCATCAAGCATATTCTTTAGTTCATCGTCCGACAAACCCGCAATACGTGCCGCAGCTATGGCCTCCGTCAAAGATGCCTCGACCTTTCGAAGATGCTGCTCTATCAGCATCTCACTGTCCTGTGCATTCACATAAAAGCCCTTGCCCTGTTCAGCCGTGACCAGCCCTTCCTGTTCTAACAGCTCATATGCTTTCATGGTTGTGATAACACTTATCTTCAGATCCCGCGCCAGTCCTCTGATAGACGGCAGATATTCGCCCTGGGCATATTTGCCCGCCAGAATGTCCGACTTGAAGCTGTCTGCTATCTGCTGATATATAGGCACTCCTGAGTTCTGAGAAAGTCTCATATGTACACCTCCTTAAACTGTTCTCAACTGTTTATATGTTATATATACGCTATGTACGGATATGTGTCAACAACTTTTTACTCTAAACCCTAAAATAATAATATCTTCATCTCCTTGTCCACGCAAAAAATACCCGCCGGCACTGATCTGTTCGGTACCGGCGGGGATTTATCTGTCATATTATTCTATTGTTCAAGCGGGCATGTTATCTGGAACATCTCCTCACACACCTTGTGTACAAGTCTGGCTGTCTCTGTGTCTGCCAGCTTGTAATATACCTCCTTGCCCTCTCTGCGGCTCACGATCAGGCCGCTGCCCTTGAGCTGCTTCAGGTGGTGCGATACGGCCGGATCACTCATCTCCATGGCCGCCGCTATGTTGCTGACACATTCCTCGAGGTGGCACAGCATCCAGAGTATCCTGAGCCTTGTGCCATCGCTGAGCTGTTTGAATATATCTGCCATGCTGCTGCAATCTTCCACAGACGGCATGCATTTTATGATCTTGTTCTCATTGTCGCAGTGACAATGCGGCAAATGTATCTCTCCCATGCGGTCTCCTCCTATTCTTTGAAGCTCAGTGCTCTTGTCGCATTTAATACCGCAAGGATCATAACTCCTACATCTGCGAATATTGCCCACCACATGTTGACAAATCCAACTGCGCCCAGTGCAAGGCATGCAAACTTGATCACAAGTGCAAATACTATGTTCTGGTGTACGATCCTGAGTGTCTTCTTGGATATCTTCATGGCTGTCGCTATCTTTGCAGGATCATCATCCATGAGGACGATATCCGCAGCTTCGATAGCTGCATCGGAACCAAGGGCTCCCATGGCGATTCCTATATCTGCTCTCGAAAGTACAGGGGCGTCATTGATTCCATCTCCGACAAATGCAAGCTTCTCCTTCTCTCCCTTGGCTGCGATGAGCTTCTCGACCTCATCCACCTTGTCTCCAGGGAGAAGTTCACTTCTCACCTCATCCACGCCAAGCTCGCTTCCGACTGCATCTGCAACCTTCTTCGCATCACCTGTGAGCATGACTACCTTCTCCACGCCTGCTGCCTTGAGACCACTTATAGCCTCCTTTGCATTTGGCTTGACAACATCTGATATGAGAATATATCCTGCATACTTTCCATCCACGGCAACATGTATCTCTGTTCCAACCGATGTAGGAACCGCTGCCTGTATGTTCATCTGCTTCATGAGCTTGACATTTCCTGCGGCAACCTCATGACCATCAACAACCGCTGACACACCGTGTCCGCTGATCTCCTTTGCGTCTGTGACCCTGTTGTTGTCGATTTCCTTGCCATATGCCTCCTTCAGGCTCTTGCTGATAGGATGGTTGGAATAGCTCTCGACCAGCGCTGCCTTTTCAAGAAGATCAGCTTCGCTCATTCCTCCCTCAGGATGTATCTCTGTAACCTGGAACACACCCTTTGTGAGTGTTCCTGTCTTATCGCACACGACATACTTTGTGTATGAGAGAGCCTCAAGATAGTTGGAACCCTTGACCAGAATACCCTTTGCCGAAGCTCCGCCGATTCCTCCAAAGAAGCTCAGTGGAATGGATATTACCAGTGCACATGGACAGCTTATAACAAGTGTTGTCAGTGCTCTGATGATCCACTTGGACCATGCTGCAGGATTACCCATGATAATGTTTACCAATGGCGGAAGCACTGCAAGTGCAAGTGCTGCTATACATACAGCCGGCGTGTAATACTTTGCAAATCTTGTGATGAAGTTCTCTGATCTGGACTTCTTCATGCTTGAGTTCTCAACGAGATCAAGGATCTTAGATACGGTCGACTCTCCAAACTCCTTGGTTGTCTCGATCTTTATAAGTCCGTTGAGGTTGACGCATCCACTGATGATCTCATCACCCACATGAACCTCTCTAGGTACGCTCTCACCTGTGAGGGCACTGGTGTTGAGTGATGAAACTCCCTCAACAACCTTTCCATCGATAGGTACTTTCTCTCCAGGCTGTACAACTATGACTGTTCCGATCTGAACGTCATCCGGATCAACCTGTTCCAGCTTGCCATCCTTCTCTATGTTGGCATAATCCGGACGGATATCCATAAGTGCGGTAATGTTCTTTCTGCTCTTGCCCACCGCGTAGCTCTGGAACAGCTCACCTACCTGGTAGAACAGCATAACCGCTGATGCCTCCTTGTACTCACCGAGCACCATGGCACCTACAGTGGCAATCGCCATGAGGAAATTCTCGTCAAATACTTCTCCGTGTATGATTCCGAGAAACGCCTTCTTAAGTATATCGTAACCGATGATGAGATATGGAATCAGGTACGCCACGATCTCTATACATCGCCACATAACTGACGGATTCTCAAGATCCACCATCCCGGTCTTGTCAAGCACCGTAAATGTGACAGCCATGGCAACCAGAAGAACCGCCGATATTATAATTCTTCTGAGCACTTTTTTCTGTTTCTTTGTCATAACATCCTCCTATCTGATAGAGCACAGATCTTTCACAGTTAGCCGTGACTAAACAACCTGCTATACCATAATCCGGCAGTCAGCATGCACATGCATAACCGCCTTTGGTTACATAAAGATCTCGCAGTCAGGCTCAACCTTCTTACAAGCCTTAAGTACGTTCTTCATAACCTCAGCCTCGTCAGCTCCGTCGTCGAACTCAACGCTCATCTTCTGTGCCATGAATGCTACAGTTGCATCCTTAACACCTGCTACCTTCTTTGTAGCCTCCTCCATCTTTGCTGCACAGTTTGCACAATCAACTTCAATCTTATACTTCTTCATAATAGTTATCTCCTTTTCATTGTTCTCATTGAATCTATGAACATTTAAACATGTATTTAATTATATGTCAACAGTAAAATGCTATTCTTTTTAAAATTTATTTATATGAACATCTGTGCATTTTAAAAAAACCTGTGTATATAACATATACACAGGTTTTTGTTCCAGATATATCTGATTCCAATTTCAGATCATGTTTCAGCTCCTACTTCAGATCCTCCACAAGCTCATAGAGAGCGATCGCTGAGTTGAAGTTATCAGGTATGATCTCATCACTTGGGATGACAACTCCGTACTTATCTGCTATCTCTGAAATGATAGAGATGATATCGAGTGACTCCAGGATTCCGTCGTCAACGAGTGCCTCCTCATTTTCAAAATCAACATTTGGCTTGATCTTCTTGAGCATCTCAATAAATTCTTTCATTGTTCAATTCTCCTTTGTATGATCTTCTCTGCAAACCATCTATACGTTCTGCTCTGCAAGCTTTCTTACTTCCTTTCGCAGAACTGAACCCTTGAACGTCTTTGGTATACTTTCAACATAGATATACTTTCTTGGAAGCTTGTAGCTCTCAAGTCTGTCAGCAAGAAAGCTTTCAAAATCAGCTTCCTCATAGCCATCCTTCTGCACGACCAGTATGACCGGAAGCTCTCCGGTGATCGGGTCTTTGATTGAAGTGTAAGCCACATCATCTATATGCTCATATCCAAGTGCAAGGTCTTCTATCTCTGCAGGAGATATCTTGCTTCCACCATAGTTTATCACATCATCGGCCCTGCCTACAAGTATGCAGTCGCCATCCTCATCCAGATATGCCAGATCCTTTGTCCTAACATATCCATCCACAATGGTCTCAGCAGTGAGTTCGGGGTCATTGTAATAGCCTTCCATGACTATAGAACCGCCCCAGGACAGAAGTGCCGGTGACTCCGGGCTGCCATTTGTAACCACGTTACCCTCGTCGTCAGAGAATCTTACGACCGAGTTCACGGTAGGTCTTCCTATACATCCTGTCTTGTTGCCATTGCCACTGAACTCCAGTATGCATGCGCATCCGGCTTCAGATGAACCATAGAAATTATACAGTCTTGTATGTGGAAGCAATTTGAGCAGCTTCTCCTTGTCTGACTCGGCAAGAGGTGCTGAGCCTATCTGTATATAATCAAGCTGATCTGCATAATCCGCGATCCTGTCATCCGACAAATGGAATATCATTCCGAGTGATGCCGGTGATATCGCCATGGATGTCACTCCGTATTTCTCTATGAGCTTCCACAGCGTTCCGATAAATACCATTCCGTCCATCAGACATACTGTGCCGCCATTTACCATGTCTGACTGGTATCTTCTTATTCCAAATGAATGGTTGAGAGGCATTGGTATTATCTCCACATTGCCCTTCTTCATGGCTGTTCCCTCGATGACATTGCCGGCTATTCCCACATCACCTCTGTGGTGCATGACAACGCCCTTTGAAGATCCAGTAGTTCCCGTTGTGAAGAGCAGCATCGATCTGTCCTCCTCACCCGGAAGCTCAAGCTCTGCCTCGCTCTCATCCTTCATCCTGGTTATTATTTCCTTCTGGCTTATACACTTTATTCCATCCACAGGCTTGTCTGATATGAGACATGCCGCATCAACTCTCTGGCCTATCTCAACTGCCCTCTCTGCGGATGTGGATTTCTCTATCGGCACGACAAGCACCTGCATGTACTGCAGTGCAGTGAACACTGTCAGATAATCTATGTTCTGTGTGCATCTGATCATTACATGATCGCCCATGCATATGCCCATATCCTGCAAAGCGTGTGCAGTCTTTCTTATATTGCTCCAATACTCTGCGTATGTGACTGTCTTTCTTAGCTCACACACCGCCAGAGTGTCCGGCTGCGTCTGGGCATACTCCTGAATATAATGTAATACCGTCTGCTTATACATTATTCGTTCTCCTTCTTGTACTTCTCCCATTCTGCCATGAGACTGCTTTCCTCATCTGCCCAGGCATCACAGGCATCAGTCCAGCTCTGCTTCTGCTCATCTGTAAGCTTACTCTGCAGGCCGTAATTGTCCTCTATATATTGTGCAAGATATGTGGTAACCTTCTTGGCACCCGCAATATTTACATGCTTGCTGTTGTAGAAATCTGTTGAATAATCCAGATTCAGTTCATCAAGAACATTGTTCATGTTCAGATAATCATATCCCTTTGAGGCTATGTACTCGTCAAGCTGAAGCTGCTTGGACGCCTGACCCTTTGATGGGTAGTAAGGTGTCGCAACCAGCAGAACCTTAACTCCGAGCTCCTCTGCCTTTGCCTCTATGTCATCTATATATCCGAGTGTCTCATCCGACAGATGAAGCTGTCCGTCAGACTCAAACACAGGCTCCTTGATCTTCGTGATCTTCGCCCTCTGCCTGCCTGTCTTGAACTCGTCCGTTCCCTGATTGAGTCTGTCTATAAGCACCTGTCTGTCAAATGTCAGCAGATTATCGTGATACTTCAGAATAGGGAACATGAGCTCGAACTTGGACTTCTCGTCCGCTCTGTAATACTTCTGTATCATCTCAAACTTCGTCGATGATGGTCTCATGCCCGATGTCATGACTTCCATACGATAATTGTAATGCTCATCCTTTATCTTTGTGACATCGCCTCGTATGATAATACTTCTGACCTCAACCACAAACAGATCCAGATCCTGGGTCTTGGCAGCCTCCTCCATGAGATACGGCGCAAGTCTTATATCCTGAGCCGCAGTACCTATGAGCATTGATGTGTACCCCTGCTCCTCATACGCCTGGGTCGGTATCCAGTATCTGTACATCGAGCTGGAGCCGATGAGCACCGTATTGATGGTGTTATCCTCCTCCGCATAGTAGTTTGTCCACACATCAGAGTCAAAATCCTGTGGTCTCGCCAGTTCTCCCGCCTTGTTCAAGCCAAGGAAAAGCACTGTACATATCGAAAATACTGATATTGTATATTTTATCCACGCTGGCATATCTTTCTCCCTTCTCATTAGAACTGTTCATATATAAATGATGCGCCCGCACCGGAGCCGTATACTCCGCAAATGGCAATGAATGCCAGACCTGCTGCCATGACCAGCCATTTGAATACTATGTTCTGCTTTGCAAGCCATTCTCTGACATCGCCTGTGCTGCCTCTTCTCTCCATGATCTCCTGCGCGATAGACACAGCAAGAAGGAGAAGGCATCCAAATATCAAAACTCTCCACTCTCTTCCTGAAAGTGAAAATTCATCCACAATATTATACACCCTTGAGTGATCAAAAACCATGGAACGGATCATCCAGATCGAGCTTCGGATTCCCTGTCCCATAAATATAAGACGTCCGATGACACAGAGGATGAATGTCCTGAGCATTCTGAATATCTCCCAGCTTATGCAGTCAGTCTTTATCCTGAGCGCCTTTGTAAGCTTTGCCAGCGGCTCCTCAAAAAGTGTCGACATGCATATCAGCACTCCGTGATACAAGCCCCATGCTATATAATTCCACTTTGCGCCGTGCCAGAGACCGGTCAGCACCCACACGCACAGGATAGGTATGCTCGCTGCAAATACCTTTCCTATCACATTTCCGAGGTGATCTCTTATCTTGACATTGAGCTTAAGGAACAGCTTTGATGTTGACACCGGGTAGAATACATATTCTCTGAAGAATGCACCCAGTGACAAATGCCATCTTCTCCAGAACTCAGGAAGTGTCTGTGAAAAGTATGGTCTTCTGAAGTTCTCTCCCAGAACGATGCCGAAGCACTCTGAAGCGCCCCTTACTATGTCCATACATCCTGAGAAGTCGCAGTATATCTGGATGGAATATGCGATCCCCACTGCCAGGAATATTCCGCCATGATAATCAAATGTATGCCCAAATATCTCTGTTGTAAAAGCTCCTATCCTGTCAGCTATAACGATCTTCTTCACAAATCCCCAAAGCATGAGCCAGACACCTCTCATGATAGTGTCCATATTGAAGCGGTGCTCCTCCCAGAGCTGATATCCTACTTCCTCATATCTGGCTATAGGTCCCTGGGTAACATGTGGGAAATAAAGCACATATGACAGGTATCTGAAGAAATTCTTCTGCGCTGATATTCGTCCGTTATACAAATCCACGAGATATGAGATCATCATGAATGAGTAAAATGATATTCCCAAAGGTGCTATGAGATTCCAGTCAGGAATGCTCTGCAATCCGTCGTATGGTATGAATCTCTTTATATTGTCGAGCACAAAGCCAAACGCCTTGAACGCTGCTAGGACACCGATAACTATGACAAGTGCCCACACGAGGAACTTCCTTCTCTTCGCCTTCTCAGCAGCCTTGATCTTTCGTGCGGTTCTTCTGTCCGCATCCTTTGCCAGCTCTTCCTGCTCGTCCAGACTCTTCTGCAGTCTCAGTGAGAACAGATACACGACAACAGCCGTGGCAATGACCAGAAGCAGATACTCTATCCCGGCATATCCGTAGAACACAAGACTCGCAAGGAGCAGTATCACCCACTGTATCTTCTTTGGAACTATGTAGTATAGCAATACTGTACACAATAAAAAAACTATAAATGTATAAGTTACTACTGACATGTTCTCTCCCTCTTCTACAAGTAAAAATTATTTATACACTGCTAAACGCCGGCCAGTATTTTAGCAGCAGCGCACATACCACTGACATGACCGCCAGAATCAGCAACGTTATCTTCCAGCCCTCTTTGAACATATACTTTGGTGACAGGCCGTATCCAACCGGGATCGCCCTGATGGATGTCGGAAGCATGTACGAGAGGTTTACTCCCACAGATGCCACATATATGTATGGTATCGGATTGAGTCCGCAGCCCTGTGTGATGGATATTACCAGCGGCATGGCTACCGCAGCAGTGGCTGTGTTGGATGTCACATCTGACATGAGAAGTGTAACGGCAAGTATCACGAACACTGTGATAAATCCGCCCTTCATATCAAGCTTTGATATACACTCGCCCAGCGCCTCTGCAGCACCGGATTTGTTGATGAGTGTTCCGGCAGCAAGTCCACCGGCAAATATATACATAAGTCCCCAGATGATCTTACCCTGAACATTCTTCCACACCATGATACGCTCTCCGTTCTTGTTGGTGAGAATGAATGATACTATGGCGCATATGATAAATACATATGCCGGCTTGAGTCCCGGAAGTATGCTCTGGTAGAGCTGTCTGGTAAATGCAAGCACCGTGGCAAGAACAAATAACACAAGCGCGGTCTTCTCCTCGTAGCTCATAGGAGGAAGCTCCTTGTATTTTGCTACAAAGTATTCCCTTGAACCGCCAAGCATCTCTGTCTTCTTCACATCACGGATCATGAACAGGATATTTACAAGCACAAGTATGAGCATGATAGGCAGGAATCTTACGACCCATGAAGAGTACATGTACTCCTCGCCTGTTATCTGCTGTATATATTCGACCGTCACAAGATTCATCGCACCTCCAAGCGGCGATGCCAGACCACCGAGTCCGGTTGCATATGCTATCGTGAGAAGTATCTTTGATGCAGTCTTGTTTGTCTTGATATCGTCCATTCCTATGTACTTGAGCATGGCGATCGCTATAGGTGTGATCGTCGCACATACCACTGCATTTGGAAGCACCGCTGACAGAACTGCTGACAACACAAACCAGAACACAAGCTGTATCCTCAAACTGCTGCCGATAAGTCTCAGGAATGTAATGGCTATCCTCTTGTCAAGCCCGGTATTCTCCCACATCACGCTTATGATGGAAGCTCCCAGAAGAAGCAGTATCGTCTCGTCTGCATAGTTGGAAATGACCGCCGACATGTCAGTCATCTGAAATATCGCATTTAAGGCTATCGGGAGGAATGCGGTTACCGCATAGTCCACAGGGCCTGTTACCCACCAGTACGCCATCCACATGATGGTTCCTATCGCTGCTCTTGACTCAAATGTCGTGAATACTCCGTGTGGCAAAAGTGCCGTAAACAGCCCGAATAACAATGGGCCGATGAGTAAATGTACTATTCTCTTTCGGTCTTTCATAAATATATCTCCTATTTTCAATAAAACACTAATTTTAAATTATAAATATTTAAGATTAATCTTTCATTAAAAAAATTAATATATATTAAAATTCACAGACATTATTCTGCATTTACCGGGATTTTAAATGTAAACAGGCTTCCTTTTCCGGGCCCACTGTCAACATCCACGGTTCCTCCGTAATATCTGGCGATCTGCATTACCTGTGACAGACCCAGGCCAAAACCCTCCGCACTTCTGTCCGGCTCACCTCTGTAAAAACTCTCAAATATCTTTTCCTTTGTGCTATTATCCATTCCCCGGCCCTCATCCCTGACCGAGATAAAATAGCTGTCATTTTTCACACCGCATGACACATGGATACTACCTCCATCATTGCTGTATTTCACCGCATTTGACATCAGATTGTTCACGACAATAACTATATGGTTCATATTCGCTTTGACCATCGTCGGCTTCAGGTCGTAGGTAAACTTAAGATTCTTCTTACAGATATACTCCACGTCATCACACACAGACTCCACCACATCCAGCAGATCTACATCCTCAACCGCTATGACTGCGTTTTCGTTGTCCATGACCGACATCTGAAGAAGCTGCTCTATGAGCCCCTTCATACGTGAGGTCTGCCTCTCGAATACCTCTATGCTCTCAAGCATCTCTTCATCGCCATTCTTCTCAGCTATCTCCCTGGAAAGCTGACACTGGGCATGCATGACTGCTACAGGTGTTCTCAGCTCATGGGATACATTTGCATTGAACTCGGTCTGTCTCTCAAGCTCCTGATGGACTTTTTTGTACAGGTTGTTATTCGCATCGGTTAGCATATCAAGCTCCTTGAACGGGCCGTCATACTCCAGATTCTCTGTAAAATCAAGATTGTCCACACTCTTATCTATCGAACGGTTCAGGCTTTCCATTGGAACTGCTATCAGTTTCCTCAAAGCAAATGCATATATCACAAATGCTATCAGCACGATTCCAATAACACAGTATGATTTATATAAAAGCTCACTGTAATTGCTCTCTATATCCCTGACGGATACCATGACACAGATCTTGTATTTAGAAGTCTTCTTCAGCGGCTCTTTGTCTGTTCTTCCCCGCCTGACGACTGCAAAATACTTGACCTTCCCTGCATCTATATGCATAAGACTTTTGCTTATATCCGGATTATCCGCATATCCCTCAGGCACCTCGCCGTCAAGGATCTCGCCGTCATTTCCCTGAAGGAACACATATATCTGTTCATTGCTATCCGGCTCGTCCTCACGGTCGTAAAATCCATCATCTATATGTGGCTTCTTCTGTGAATCATACGCTATGTATCGTCTAATCTGCATTACCTCCTGCGTCAGCTTCTTATAAGCCATCAGGTTCATATCATCATTCATAAGATTGTTCTGGATGACCAGCAGGCAAGATATTCCCACCACCAGAATAAGTGCTGTGATTATAACAGTATATGTTACAAATGATATTTTTTGCTTTAACATTCCAGTTTGTAGCCGACACCTCTTATTGTATGGATCAGCTTCTCCTCATAATTATCGTCTATCTTTCTTCTCAGATAACGGATGTACACATCTATCACATTTGAATTGACATCGTCATCTATGTTCCAGATGTTCACCCGTATCTGTTCCCTGGTGACTACCATATTTCTGTTTCTGGCAAGGTACTCAAGGATAGCATACTCCCTGACCGTGAGATCGATGACCTTTCCATCCCTGATCGCCTGTCTGTTGTTCATGTCGACCACCAGTGAACCACAGGTTATCACATTCTCATTTACCTGATTCTGGGTCCTCAGCATGACCCTGAGTCTTGCCATAAGCTCCGGGAACTCAAATGGCTTTGTCATATAATCGCTGGCTCCGGCATCCAGCCCCCTGACTATATCCTGTGTCTCCGTCTTGGCCGTGAGGAAAAGCACGGGAACCTGTATCCCCGCATTTCTCATCTCACGCAGGACTGTTATTCCGTCCTTGTTCGGGATCATTATATCCATGATCGCCCCATCGTAATTCTCCGCTTCCATATAATCAAGTGCCGCCTGTCCGTCATAACAGGCATCCACATTATAGCCCTCTTTGACCAGCTTACTGCATATTATGCTGTTCAGATCCTTCTCATCCTCAACTACAAGTATACGCATACTTCCATCCTCCCTGTCATTTTCACCTGTTGGCCACTACAGTATATCGCTGCACGATCGCTGAACAGATATATATTGCCATGCTTTTATGAAAATAACATTAAAAGCCGTCACTTACATCTGCAAAATGTAAATAACGGCTCTCAAATGCTGTTTTTATCTATTCTGTCTTACCGCTCTTCTCATCGTAGGTATCAAGAAAGCTGTGTCTCACGCCTCCCTGCTTGTACTCTATAAGGGTATCGATATTGACATTCTCCACACTCTTGAATATGTTGCCCTCCACAAACGGATTTGTCTTCTTGAGTGTTGCTATGAGCTGCTTGATCTCCTGACGCTTGGACTTTGTCTCCTCATTATTGCAGGTGGTACATGTATCCGTGAACTTACATGCACACTGTATAAAATGAAGTTCATTATAATCCCTCCACGCTTTGATGTCGTCCTCCCTTACCATATAAAGAGGTCTGATAAGCTCCATGCCCTCAAAGTTGGTGCTGTGAAGCTTCGGCATCATGGTCTGCATCTGCGCCCCGTAGAGCATACCCATGAGTATGGTCTCTATGACATCATCGTAGTGGTGTCCGAGAGCTATCTTGTTACAGCCAAGCTCCTTCGCATAGCTGTACAGATGGCCTCGTCTCATTCTTGCACAGAGATAACACGGCGACTTCTCAACATTATATACTGAATCAAATATATCTGACTCGAATATCTGAATAGGGATGTTCAGCATCCTGGCATTATCCTCTATGACCTTGCGGTTTGCCGGACTGTACCCCGGATCCATGACTATAAACTTAAGTTCAAACGGAAACTTATTATGCCTCTTCAGCTCCTGAAAGCACTTCGCCATGAGGAAAGAATCTTTACCACCCGATATACATACGGCTATCCTGTCGCCTTCCTTAACCAGCTCGTATCTGTTAATAGCCTTTGTGAAGTTGCACCATATCTTCTTGTGGAACTTCTTGCGGAGACTCTTCTCCACATCGGCACATATGTCAGTCTGCTCCTGCTTTCCCATGGTGTAGAGCAGCCATGATATATAACCGCCTTTGAGACTCACAGCATCATATCCGAGCTCTGCAAATCTCTCCGCCAGCGGGATGCTGTTGGTACCGTGGGTGCAGCAGATGATGAGCTTCTTTCCATTTAAACCACCCCCGGATATATATTTCTCTGCCGGGAACAGTTCACCTGCGGTCTCTGCCAAACGCTCCGGCATCAGACTGTCCGCAGGAACTGCCATCGCTCCCGGGATGGCTCCGTGGGATATCTCAACTTCATCCCTGATGTCAACTATCAGATATGAATCCTTATCCAGTTCCTGTATCTCTTCTATTGTGATCTCTGATATATTCTCTGCACTATTACCCATATTATCTATGCCTTATCTCTACCACCGTTTAATATTTGTCATAAAATGTTCTGTCCTAACCATATATGCCAGGTTATGCGGCTGTTTTCCTGCTCTACTCTTTACCATCCCAGCAGTATGTACAGAGCTTGCACTTCTCAACTCCGCACGCCTCAAGCATATCATCAAGTCTGTTGAATCTGAGTGATGTGAAATGCAGCTCCTTGCAGATCTCGTCAACCATCTTTTCGTACTTTTCTGAATCAGGATCTGTGTACTCCTGAAGTACCTCATCTGTCACATTGCCATTCTCAAGTCTCTCGATAACCCTTCTTGTTATCAGATCCATCTCTGATGATGATCTTGAGAAGTTAAGGTATTTACATCCGTATACAAGTGGAGGACACGCAGGTCTGATGTGTACCTCCTTTGCACCGCTGTCAAAAAGGTACTCAGTTGTCTCTCTGAGCTGTGTTCCACGCACGATAGAATCATCTATGAGCAGAAGGCTCTTATCCTTGATAAGATCCTCAACTGCCAGAAGCTTCATCTTGGCTATGAGGTTTCGCTGACTCTGTATAGTCGGCATAAATGAACGCGGCCATGTCGGTGTGTACTTGATGAACGGTCTTGAGAAAGGTATTCCTGATTCATTGGCATAACCGACTGCATGCGCTGTTCCTGAATCCGGAACTCCGGCTACGATATCAGGCTTAACGTTATCTCTCTTTGCCATGCTGGCTCCGCAGTTGTATCTCATCTGCTCTACACTCATACCCTCGTATGAACTTGCAGGGTAACCATAGTATACCCATAGGAAGGTACAAATCTTCATGTCCTTGCCCGGCTGCACAAGCGTCACGCAGTTGGACGGCGTGAGTACGACAACCTCACCAGGACCGAGTTCTTTATAGTCATGGTATCCAAGGTTCTTGTAAGCAAAGTTCTCAAATGACGCACAGAATGCACCATCCTTCTTGCCTATAACCACAGGAGTTCTTCCATGCATATCCCTGGCTGCATATATTCCATTCTGGTTCATGAGCAGGAGTGACAGAGAACCGTCTATCTTCTCCAGCGCATATCTTATTCCATCTATCAGATTATCCTTCTGGTTGATGAGGGCTGCCACAAGCTCTGTGCTGTTGATATCCCCTCCGCTCATCTCAAGGAAATGTGAATGTCCCTGATCAAATATCTCCTTGGATATCTCGTCAACATTGTTGATCTTGCTGACAGTTGTCAGAGCATATGTTCCGTGATGTGAACGCACTATGAGTGGCTGTGGCTCATAATCGGATATACATCCTATTCCAAAATAGCCCTTCATGTTCTGCATATCTTTGTCGAACTTTGTTCTAAATGGAGCATTCTCGATATTGTGTATGGATCTGTCAAATCCCTTATCTCCATACACTGTCATGCCTCCGCGCCTTGTTCCAAGATGTGAATGATAGTCTATTCCAAAGAACAGATCAAACACACAGTCATCTTTTGCCGCTACTCCAAAAAATCCACCCATTGTTTTCCTCCTGAAGTGATAAAAATTTGTCATTTTCGCAAACATATCTATATTAGCATAGGACTAGCGGTGATTACAATATTATTTCATGACATTGTTACACATCTATTTTGTGATTTTAGCTTTCATAATATTATGATATGCTATTTCTGTTGCCGCCCCTATACTGGCTCAGAAAGGGGGTAAGTACATATGATAACACTTCTTATTACCTTTATTATCTCTGTCATAGCAAGTATTGTTGCCTACTATATTTGCAAATGGCTGGACAAAGATAAGTAATCGGCAACCAGCCTAGGAAATACGTCGTCCTACACGATAGACGGAGAAAACCCCAGAGGGTGCCACCTCTGGGGTTTTCGCTTGCGCCTGTATTGTGTAAAGCACAATGATATACTCTTATTACCTTTTATATCTGCCGATATTATAACATATATAAATTCTGGTTACAACATCCATATTAACATAAATTTTATAACACATTCATTATCAATTTCACTACCCCCGCGACAAAAATCAGCCCCGCCAGTCCGAAAAAGAATACCTCCATCTCCCTGTACACCTTGTTTGACTTTTTCTCAAATGCCTTTCGCTCTTCCCTGGAGTAAAGCAGTCTATACTCACTGCCGATCGGATGTTTCTTTCTGTTTATATCCTGATTCACCACATAAGAATCCGGCTCACCGCTGTATGGATCGATGTATTCCACTGTGGGTTGTGCATATCCCGGCAATTTTGTCCTGCCGGTCAGGGTATCGTATCCTATGATCTTTCCGGTTATCTCCATGTCATACATATCATTCTCTTTTATGCGTTTTGACCGCATAATATACCCAGCTATCACAAATATCAGTACACACGCCAACACCTTGATCACATCCAGGATAACCCATACAGGATTATTCCTATCTATAGCTATTACCCCTCCATCCTGCAGACTATCTACCACCATAGATACACTGATTAGCAAAAGTGCCATGCCACCAGCCAGAAGTCCTATTCCGATATTCTTAAAATTCCAACGGTCCTCCTTCATCTTTATCCATATTGCAAGTCCGATAAAGAATATTCCCACTATACCGATAAAGCCAGACTTCACAAGCTCCATTATAAATTCTACATTGTCTATTATGTAATCCATAGATTCCCTCATTTTCCCGCTTATTTCCTACATTTAACACATTCTCACTGTATATAAACATTCTATCATTTAACCAGCTAATGAAAAAGATCTGTATTCATCCCAAAGACATCGATAACATTTAGAATACCAGAAAGTTCATCTCTGAATTATTACCGAATACGAATCTCAGAGCCTTACCAAACTTTTATCTCATTAAAAAATTCGCCCTATACTGATATATAATATACCAGTATAAGACGAATTCAAACTTAATTAAAAAGATTTTCCCTGAATCCTAGCCGATGCTCTTAACGCTTTCTCCCTCTATCAGGGAATATGGCACTATCTCATGTTCACCAGCTGCTGCATAATTTATATGCTTGAGCATGATGTCAACACTTCTCGATGCCATGATCTCTGTATTCTGTTTTATTGTTGTAAGTCTTGGTACACAGTATCCTGCCAGCTCTATTCCATCAAATCCAGTAACTGACAGCTCCTCCGGAATATGTTTGCCCAGATCAGCAGCCGCTCTCATGACGCCGATCGCTATCGTATCACTGAGAGCCATGATTGCTGTAACCTCCGGCTGTTCCTCCAAGAGACGCTTCGTGGCCTCATAACCTGCCTTCATAGAATACCTGCACGGAATATATGTAAACTCCGCCCGGTCATCATGCTGCCACTCATCTATAGCCCTCTTGCAGCCTTCATATCTATTGAAACTTATCTGTTTCTCGGACACTTGCCCTCCTATGACTCCGATGCGCCTGTGGCCTTTTTCAAGAAGATACCTTGTCATATCGTATGTCGCTGCCGTGTCATCTATCGTTATGGAGGATATGTTGTCATTTGCAAGAATCTCTCCGCCGGTCGTGATTATGACTCCCGGGATCTCAAACTCTTTCACACGCTCATCAAAAAGTGCAAGATTGGCACCCAAAAACATGATTCCCTTCGGATTCACGCTATGAGTGAGTTTGATGGCATACTCGATCTCGTCACCATCCTCGTCTATGTACTCCACTATGACATCCTCATCATATCCAGCAAGCAGGTTCTGTATCCGCTCTACTATATCCGCAAACAACATATTCTGGTTTCCTTTTATGATGACAACCACCGCCGATTTCGCTGACATTTTGAGGAGCTTTGCGTTGACGTTCGGCTCAAAGCCGTTTTCCTCTATAACCCTGAGTATCTTCTCTCTGGCTGCATCGCTGACTCCGGTCTGATTGTTGATCACCCTGGACACGGTTCCGATACCATAACCTGATATACGTGCAATATCCTTTATTGTCATAAGCTGTATCCCACTTTTCTCTTTTATTCCCAATAATTATATTATCCCAATATGTGAAGGTCAAGAAAATACTCTACTTATCATTTCCCGGTAAATATTTTTAGAGAGTACTTTTTCACATCTTGCTTCTCCCGGTCATCAGTGTAAGGCTGCCTATTTCCTCTGCAAGATCATCATCCGTATCATCAGATATAGTTCGCCACCTCCAGTTATCGCCAACTGTGGATGGCTTATTCATCCTCGATTTATTGTCTTGCCCCAAATAATCCTGCATCGGTATAATACAAAGATCTGCAATACTTCTCATAGCAAGCGTGATAAATGGGACATTGATCAGACGGTCCGGTGTATAATGAGCTGCCATATAATCCCTTGCCATGTCTCTGGATCTCTGATCTATACTGCTCCACCAGCCAATAAGGGTCTCATTGTCATGGGTTCCCGTATATACAACACAATTTCGTATATAATTATGTGGAAGATAGTCAGATGCCGCCCCGGTGTCTCTCACATCAAAGGCAAACTCCACAACCTTCATTCCCGGAAATCCGGAATCATGCACAAGCTTTCTGACCGAATCAGTCACAAAACCAAGATCCTCGGCAATGACATCTCTCTTACCCAGAGCTTTTTCTATATTCCTGAACAGATCCATCCCAGGGCCCTTTTTCCACTTGCCATTCACAGCTGTTTCCTCACCATATGGAATGGCATAATATTCATCAAAGCCTCTGAAATGATCAATCCGGACTACATCATAAAGCTTATAGCTATGTCTCATTCTGGCTATCCACCAGCTGTAACCGGTCTGCCTGTTCAGCTCCCAGTCATATATTGGATTTCCCCACAGCTGTCCGGTCTCCGAAAACCCATCAGGCGGACATCCGGCAACCTCGTATGGTCGCCTGTCCTCATCAAGCCTGAAAAGCTCCGGGTGTGCCCATACATCTGCGCTGTCCATAGCTACATAGATTGGGATATCTCCTATGATCCTTATATGGTTCTTGTTGGCATAGCTCTTTAGCGCATTCCACTGAGTATAAAACAAATACTGCATGTACTGCTGAAAATGTATCTCATCCGCAAGCTTAATCTGCATCTGCTGCACCGCATCAGGCTGCCTGTTTCTTATATCCTGCGGCCACTCTGTCCACGAAATTCCACCAAGCGAATCCTTTACAGCCATAAATAGTGAATAATCATATATCCACTCTTTGTTCTCATCCATGAACATGGAAAACTCCATGCTGTCAGTCATTTTCCATCTCTCATATGATTTTCTCAGGATTGGATATCTTCCTTCATATATTGTTCTATAATCCACATATCTGCCATCGTCGCCCCAGTCTATCTCTCTGCACTCGCGGTCTGTGAGCAGTCCCTGATCCACAAGTGTATCAAGATCTATAAAATATGGATTTCCAGCAAATGTCGAAAATGACTGATACGGCGAATCCCCATACCCGGTGGGCCCCATGGGAAGTATCTGCCAGTAACTCTGGTGTGCAGACCTAAGCCAGTCAACGAAACGATATGCCTCTTTTGAGAAGCTGCCAATTCCATACTTTGACGGGAGGCTTGATATAGCAAGCAGTATTCCTGCTGATCTTTCCATCTGAAATCTCTCCTTTTAACCATTTTCAGGCGGCTGCGAATCTCACAACCGCCTGTTTTTTATAATAATATTATATTATCCCTTTACAGCACCAGCTGCAACACCCTTGATGATGTACTTCTGTGCACAGAGGTAGAATACAACAACCGGAATGATTGCCATAACAAGGCACGCCATGATCGCTCCCATATCTACTCTTCCGTAGCTGCCCTTCATATACTGGACAACTATAGATATCGTCTTGTATTTCTTGATGTCGAGTACCAGATACGGCAGAAGGAAATCATTCCATATCCACATAGCCTCAAGTATTCCTACAGATATGTAAGTAGGTTTCATGATAGGGATAACAACCCTGAAAAATGTCTTGAGCGGCGTACATCCATCTATCATCGCAGCCTCCTCGACCTCCAAAGGAATGGACTTGATAAATCCGCAGAACATGAATACTGCAAGACCTGTTCCAAATCCAAGATACACGATCACGATTCCCCATGGAGTAGTAAGGTGAAGTGCATCCGCAGTTCCAGCCAAAGTAAACATAACCATCTGGAAAGGTATTACCATAGAGAACACGCAGAGCAGATATATGATCTTTGTCGCTATATTCTTGACTCTGGTTATATACCAGGCTGTCATAGAGCAGAACAGCAGAATTGCTGCTACTGAGAGAACCGTTATCACAACTGTCCAACCCACTGCCTTAATGAAATCATACTGTGTTATAGCCGTTTTATAATTGTCCAGGCCTATGTAGCTGTGCTCATTTGGCAGTTCAAATGTCTCCAGACTGATAAATGTCTTGGCTTTCAGCGAGTTTATAATTACGATTATTATCGGTGAAACAAATATTATGGAAATAATGGTAAAGAATAAAGTAGCCAGAATTCCCTTCAACGTTGGTTTTTGTTTTACTCTGTATACAGGCTTTTTATCCGCTGTATTTGCTGTTTTCTGTATCTTCGCCATTACTGCTGCACCTCCTTTGATCTTGTAAGCTTAAGCTGTATGAGTCCTATCGCTACTACCAGTATAAAGAATATGACTGCCTTAGCCTGTCCTACTCCCTCATATCCTACTCTTCCATAAAATGTCTCATATATATTGAGCGCAAGCATCTCTGTCTTATGAAGAGGCTCGCCTCCTGTGAGTGCCAGGTTCTGGTCAAACAGTTTGAACGAGTTGGTTATTGTGAGGAATGTACATATAGTTATGGATGGCATCATGTTCGGGATCGTAACTCTGAAAAGTCTCTGTATTTTATTTGCACCATCAATCATGGCCGCTTCCTGAATGTCTTCAGGTATTGCCTGAAGTCCTGCAATATAAACGATCATCATATATCCTATCTGCTGCCAGCACACCAGTATAACCAATCCCCAGAAACCGAGGACTTCATTGAGCTTCAGGGCTGTATCAAACTTTGAGAATATGGCATCGAATATAAGCTGCCATACATATCCAAGTACGATACCACCTATAAGATTCGGCATAAAGAATACCGTTCTGAATATATTAGTTCCTTTGATCTTCTGTGTAAGTGCCAGTGCCACAAGAAATGCAAGAACATTTATAAGCACAAGTGTGACAATCGCAAATAATGTTGTAAACTTAAATGCATCCGGGAATGTTGAGTCCTTGAATGCGTCTATATAATTCTGAAATCCTACAAATTCAGCGTCCCTTATGGTCGTGAACTTACAGAAGGACAGATATATTCCCTCGGCAAATGGCACGATAAATCCTATTAGAAACGCAGCCATTGTCGGTATCAGAAACACCGGCCAATATCTTTTTATCGTTTTCTCCATAATTTTTTTGATAACCTCCACTCTGTTGCATATCAATTTTCTTTCCAATATCTTCTGAGTCTAAAAATGGATATGTAGACATATTTGCATATGAATACATATCCATCTCTAGTCTGACACCTCTGGGTATGAGCTGTCTTTGCAAAGCTGTTAGCCTTCCTGGTGTCCTGCAGCTTGCAGAACTTTATTCATATTTTAAGTTGGTTTTATTTTGTGATGTTTTTTTATTTTTGGGTTGTGTACTATTGTTTATTTGTTAATATATTTTATTTTGACTTTGCTGCAGCAGCCTCCTTAGCCCATCCATCTACAAATGCGCTCTTTACAAGATCCCAGTTGGCATCTGTCTGATCTGCCGCATATGTTGTAAGTGCTGATCCGAGGTCGTTCTTCCACTGCTCTGATGGCATTGTTGTGAAGTTCCAGCTTACAGGTGTCTTGCCCTCTGCTACATACTCATTTGCGATGTTTACAAGAAGGTTTGTTGACTCAAGGTTCTTCTTGAATGGTGTTACAAATCCCATTCCATCGGCTCCTGATGGCATAGCGCCCTTTGAACCACAGATTGCCTTAAGTGCGGTGTCATTTGTAGCACACCACTCCATGAAGTCAAGAGTTGCCTGGATATCTTCCTCTGAAGCCTTAGCATTTACACACCAGTAATTCTCACTTCCTGTACAGAGTCCCTGATTCTCCTCACCATCTACTCCTATATAGATAGGGAGCATTCCGAGGTTGTCATCGCCAAGTGATGATACATCTGCGTATGCCCATGTACCATTCTGATAAAATACTGCCTGTCCTGAAACAAACTCTGCAACCGCATCATCACCAGTCTTTGTGCTGAGCTGCTTTGGATCGGTTGTTGAGTTGTTGATGTACAGATCCCATACATTTTTGTAATTATCAAGATATGTACCCTTGATCGCATCTGTAGTATCGATTCCATCAGCCTTGTATTCATAGTAGATTGGAAGATTTGCAAGATGTGTCTTGAATCTCCAGTCTGATGAGCCATCCATTCCGGCTGATGTGAATGCTGAGAATCCTAATTTGTCTGAATTGGCTGTTATATCCTCTGCCACCTTCTTGAGGTCAGCAAATGAATTGATGTCATCCTCTGAGTATCCAGCCTTGCTTAAAAGCTCTTTGTTGTAAATGATTCCGTATGACTCTATAACATATCCGATTCCTGCGACCTTGTCGCCATCCTTAAGTGCAAAGTCCTCAGATGTGAGTTCTTTATATACCTGTGATGATCCAAGATCATAACAATAGTCCTTCCAGGAAGCAAGACCAACCGGTCCATTTACCTGGAACAGGGTAGGTGATTCTGACTTACCCATCTCACTCTTAAGAGTAGTCTCATACTGACCAGAAGCTGCTGTAACTACCGTCACATCAACGCCAGTCTCTTCTGTGTACACCTTAGCAAGCTCCTGCCACTGTGCATCCTGCTCCGGCTTGAAGTTCAGATAATATACAGAGCCCTTTGCATCTGCCTTCTTTCCTGCTCCATCTGAATCTCCTGAGCCACATCCTGTCAACATGGTACCTGCCATCATAAGTGACAGTCCAAGTGCCGCAATACCTTTCTTGTTCATATTGGTTCCTCCCATATAATAATAAAAATTTTTCCTTCAGACATCTCTTATACGAGATGCTTAATGGTTACTTAAGTTTTAACGGAAACGTTTTTGGAACCGTTTCCATTTGATATATCTTATATTAGTTGTTTATGTACAAAATGTCAATACTATTTTCAATTTTTTTATCACTTTTTGCATTTTTTCACATAGCTCACCATCCAGGCTACATAAAAATGTATAATTTTTGTCATATTCTATCCTTTCTGAATACTATAAATAGAACTATTAAATCTGAAAGGACTATCCTATGAAATGCAACAACCATTGTTCTCCGAACAGACCTGACTGTCGTGACAACATCTGCACTATAGACCTCCGGGATAAAGCGTTACAGAACCACAATTACCGCGAAACCGTGTGGACCGGCTGTTTCATGCAGATGACAGTCATGTGTATACCTGCCTGCTCAGACGTAGGTTTGGAAATCCATGATAATACCGATCAGATCATCCGGATTGAACAGGGACAGTGTTCAGTCAGGATGGGCTGCTGCCCAAACGAACTGTGCTTCCGTCAGAATCTTTGTGCAGGAGAATGCGTCTGTATACCAGCCGGCACATGGCACAACATCATCAACATTGGCAATAATCCACTGAAACTCTCATCCATCTATGCCCCACCACATCATCCCAGGGGAGATACACAGGCCACCAAAGCCATGGCTATGGGAATGGATTGCTAGTATCTTTTCCTGCGACATGAAGTAGATGCCACTATAGAATCAAATAAAAAAGACACCAAATGCTGCCTGCCCGTCTGACATTGGGCAAGCGACATTTAGTGTCTTTGCTATTTCTGTATTAATTTTTCATACACATGCCATAATACATTGCCATGACCAAATTATTTTTAATCTCGGTCAGTCGACATAGATATATTTATAGTAAATACCTCGCCGGCAACCTCCGCGCTCACCTCATGTCCCAGCTTGTCTGCAAGGCACCTTACTATGTAAAGTCCCAGCCCTGCGCCCTCCTTCTGTCTGGACTTTCCACGGCAGAACGCATCGAATATCATATCCACATCTATCTCATCGTCCGAATCTATGTCATTTTCAAATATGACTTCCACCCGGCCGTCCTCACATACCAGCCTCACAGATATCCGGCTCTTGGCATACTTCCGCGCATTCGAGAAGAAGTTGGCAAATATCCGGCTGAGCATGGTCTCGTTGCTCCGCACAGTGACCGACTGCTCCGGTATGTCAAATGTGACATTTACCCCAGACTCCTTCACCCAGTCATACTGCTCAAATGCCTGGGATGTCAGAAGTGCCGCCACATCCACATCTGCAGTCTCTATCTCATCATCCTTCGCCTCCGCTGACGACACCTCAAAGAACGCATCTGAAAGCACCCGGAGATAATCTGTCTTTGCAAGGGCAATATCCAGATATTCCTGATCTTTACCTGTGACATGTCCGCCCTTTTTCATAAGCTGCATATACCCCTTTGCCGCCGTGAGCGGTGTTCTGAAGTCGTGGGATATACCGGCTATGACATTTTTCAGCCTTGCCCTGTCCTTCTCCACTGCCAGATTTTTCTCTTTTATCTGATCCGAATAGTCATTTAACGCATTTGCAAGCCTCAGGATATCCCTGTCGAAATACTCCACATGTATATCCTGATCCACACCGCCGTCAAGGCGCGCCTTAAGCTTATCCGCAAATATCCGCATCTGCCTCTTGTACTGCATCACCCGTATAAAAAGGACTGCCACTATAATAAGCAACAGTCCGATCACAATCTTATAATAGATATCCATACCCTATCTGCCCTTATCTGTCAGACACCCGCACATTCCCATAGTCATATGCTGTATGTCATTAGTTGAACCACTTTTTTTCATAGCTATTGTAGGATAACACATACCAGATTAGTATTTCAACAACTCCTGCCACCACACAGATTATCACGTCCTGAGATGCTATATCCTGGAGACCTGAACAGGTCAGACCACCTCCCACAAGACAGTAAGTTACATTTGAGACGCTGCCGCCGCCCTCAGTTACCGTGTCTATCATCAGGCTGCCAAATGCCTCTAGTATCAGGAATCTGAGGAACACCACAAACATTCCTACAGCTGATTTGAAAGTTGTCATGATGAGCACTGAACAGCTGAGCACTCTGATACATATCACAGCAACGATCAATATCCTGAGCGCAAGATACTTCGTATCTCCATAACCGTTCTTCGCTCCGAAATACAGTATAGGAGAGATCATCAACGCTATACTGATTATCGACATGAGCGGCACAACTGTAAACAGCTTGGAAAGCAGCAGCCTTGACGTTCTGTTGCCCGCCATTACCTCGTAACAGAGCACCTTGTTCTCATATGATGTCACGTACATTCCCGCGATGATCAGCGGAAGATATGTCATAAGCAGAAGGTCCTTCTCAAGAAACATTCCAAATGCCTCTACTCCTGAGCTTGCACTGTCAAAACCGACATCCATGTACCCCAGATAAATCATAAATACACACAGCGCAACCGCCCACACTGACAGATGATAGGTTTTCCTCACGCGGTACCACTCCGCTCTCATAAGTCTGTTCATACTATCTACCTGCCTTTCTGAGTATCTTGCCAACAAAGCTCTTCGGAGCATTACTATCATCACCGGATGATGATACTCTGGACAGAAAATACTCCTCCAGATTCTCCCCCTGTACATGAAACTTGAGTATAGTAAGTCCTGATGCCGTTATCGCTCTTGACACGGTCTTAAGTTCTGACAGCATATCATAGATACGGATGTCTCCGTTTTCCATCACTTTGTAACCTGATATTCCGAGCTCCTGCTCGATGACTGTCACAAGTCTTTCCGTGTCATCCGTCGCCACTTCTATGTAGCTCCTGCAGTTCTCATCCAGTTCTTCCTTGGAAATGCATTCCACCAGCACACCCCTATCGATTATGGCAAAATCCGTACAGAGCTCCGAAAGTTCGGCAAGCAAATGGCTGGAGATAAGTATCGTTATCTCCCTCTCATCCTTCAGCCTCTTAAGAAGATTCCTGACTTCCACGATTCCCTCCGGGTCAAGTCCGTTCACAGGCTCATCGAGTATCATGACCTCCGGATCAGGCAGCAGTGCCATGCCTATTCCAAGTCTCTGCTTCATTCCAAGTGAAAAATGTTTCACCCGCTTCTTCCCGGTATTTGCCAGCCCCACAAGTTCAAGTATCTCATCTATCTTTGATGAATCCGCCACTCCCCTGAGCCGGCTTATGTACTCCATATTCTCCCTGGCGGTAAAGCTCTTATCCAGATACGGTGCCTCGATCATAAAACTCGTTCTCTCCCTGTTCGCATCCAGATCCTTGCCTGAGCCAAACAGCTCTATCTCTCCCTCAGCAGGATCTGTAAGTCCCGCTATCATCTTCATTATGGTGGTCTTGCCCGCTCCATTTGGTCCTATCAGACCATATATGTGTCCCTTTTCAACGTCCAGCGAAAAGTTGTCCACAACACGCTTATCGCCATACACTTTAGTCATCCCCTTAAGGCTTATCACGCTCGCCATATGCTGCTCCCTTCCCCGATTTACACATCTGATGATCGCGCATGTAAAATCATATCCAGCTCTTTTGATCCCGCGATCACCTACGCTGTCTCTTCACATTTTATATATTACCTTCTATGCATAAAGAAATGGTAAATTCAAATATAAAGAAAAGGTTAAGAATCACTCCGCAAGCTTGTATCCCATGCCCCAGACGGTCTCTATGTACTCCTGGTCATCATACTTTTTTATCTTATTTCTGAGATTGCTCATATGAACTTTGAGGACATTGTCCTCCGGATAATATGTCTCATTCCACACACTCTCAAATAGATTTGCCTTTGAAAAGAGCTTGTTAGGATTTGTCAGTAACAGCCTCAATATCCCATACTCCTTTGCAGTGATGTCCAGCTTATTGCCATTTACCGTGACATTCTTTGCCTCGTCGTCCATGATGAGGTGCTTGTAAGTATATGAATATCCAGCTATCCCTTTGATGCCGCATGGATGTCCGGATGATTCTCTGTATATACAGCGGTTTAACACCGCCTCCACCCTGACAAGCAGCTCATCCAGATCAAACGGCTTTGTGATATAGTCATCAACGCCAAGCCTGAACAGATCTATCTTCGTCTGGACCGTGTCCTTCGCCGAAAGCACAATGACCGGAACATCCGAAAATCCCCTGAGACTCTGCATAATCCTGTCGCCGCTCTTCATCGGCAGCATGAGATCCAGCAGACAGAGATCGATATCCGGCGTGCTTTCGAGAATAGACAGCCCAGCTATGCCATTTGTGGCTGATATCAGCTCATAGCCACTTTCTGTCAAATATTCGCAGATAAGCCGGTTTATCTCTTTATCGTCCTCTATGACGAGTATCTTGCTCATAAGCATCTCCTCCTGTCTATTGAACATCAGTCCATCAGAACTGACTTATCTACTACTATACTTTATACTTTTCCCCATGTCATCAACTCCATAAAAAAATCCCGAAATATCGACTCCTGTCGATACTCCGGGATCATATACATCTTTTATGAATATGATGAAAGGAACTGTTTTGTCCTCTCCATCTTCGGATTGTCAAATACCTGATCAGGTCTTCCCTGCTCAAGTATATATCCATCATCCATGAATATGACCTGGCTTGCAACATCCTTTGCAAATGCCATCTCATGGGTAACAATTATCATGGTTGTCTTTTTGTCTGCAAGGTTTCTGAGAACCTTAAGTACCTCTCCTGTGAGCTCCGGATCAAGAGCCGATGTAGGTTCATCGAAACACAGGATGTCCGGCTGCAACGCAAGCGCCCTTGCTATGGCAACTCGCTGGCACTGTCCGCCTGAAAGCTGGTGAGGATAGTTGTTCATTCTGTCCTCAAGTCCCATCTGGCGTAGAAGTTCCTCTGCCTGGACTCTTATCTCGTCGAGTATATTCTTCTTATTTACTTTGAAATCCGGTCTCTCCTTTGCAAGAAGCTCTCTTGCAAGCATTACGTTCTGAAGCGCAGTGTACTGTGGAAAGAGATTAAATGACTGGAACACAAGTCCAAAATGCAGTCTCTTCTTGCGCACCTCCGACTCCTTGAGTGTCTCCGGCTTGTCAGTGTCAAGCAGGATCTCATCATTTACACGGATAACTCCATTGTCCGGCATCTCCAGAAAGTTCAAACAGCGAAGAAGTGTTGTCTTTCCACTTCCTGATGATCCTATGATAGAAAGGACCTCTCCCTGCTCCAGAGAAAAGCTTATATCCTTGAGCACATCTGTCTTGCCAAACTTCTTTTTTATATGTTCAACCTCTAATATAGCCATAGCGGCTCCTCCTATTTAATATGTATCGCCCCTCTGCTCCGCAGCGGGGCAGGTCGTCGGAGCCGATTCCGAGTATGAACTGCGTTCATAGCGGCTCCTCCTATCTAAAAAAATCAAGTTTCTTCTCTAATTTGCCAAGTAAAACTGTGAGTACACCATTCCATATCAGATAGTAGAATGCGCAGAAGAAGAGTGGCCATATCGCACCAGAGATGCCCTGTGAACCCTTCATGAATGCCTGGCCTGCCCAGATTATCTCCTGAAGTGCGATGATACGGGCAAGGGACGTATCCTTGACCAGAGTTATGATCTCGTTGGACATCGCCGGAACTATCTTCTTTATCATCTGCAAAAGCTTGACCTTGAAGAATATCTGCTTTGGAGTCATGCCGAGCACGAGTCCGGCTTCCTCCTGTCCTACAGGAATCCCCTGGATACCTCCACGGTAAATCTCTGAGAAATAGCAGGCATAGTTCACTATGAATGACACCGATGCCGCAACAAATCTTCCGCCTTCGCCGCCGCCCCATACCGGGTTGTGGAATACAAGTCCCGGGAAATAATATATGATGAGCAGCTGTATCATAAGTGGTGTACCTCTCACTATCCATACGATGAACTTCATAAGATAGCTGAGTGGTTTAAACTTTGACATGGAACCAAGTGCTATAAGAAGTCCAAGCGGAAATGCACCGAGCAATGTCACGAAGAACAATTTTAATGTCTGTATAAATCCTGTATTAAGAGCTCCAAGTACGACCGGGAGCTGTTCAAAAAACAAATCCATAATAATTTTTCTCTCTAAGTGATGGTAAAAATACTAATTATATCTTATCTATTACTTTGCAAGTGCAGCCTGTACCTTATATGTCTCAGCACACTTCTCCATTGAACCGTCAGCCTTACTGTCTGCAAAGAACTTGTTGAGCTCAGCTACAAGATCTGAGTCCTTTCTGAAGCCAACTCCATACTCCTCACTGTTAAGACCTACGGTATATGTGAGCTTGTCATAACCTGTTCCCTCGCCAACCATAGCTGCTGCCATGAGTGAATCAATGATCGCTGCATCCGATGTTCCAGCTGCAACCTCCATGAGTGCATCTGCCTGTGCCTTTACCGCTGTATAGTTGAGACCAAGCGCCTTGGCCTGATCCTCTCCTGCACTTCCTGCCTCTACTGCAAATGTAAGCTCCTTGATGCTGTCAACAGTCTGATACTTGTCTGCCTTATCTTTTGGCACGATAACTACCTGAGCATTGTTGCAGTATGCATCTGAACATGCCATTGAGCTTGTAACCTCATCTGTAAGTGTCATACCATTCCATACACAATCGATGGTCTTGCCGTCAAGCTCCATGATCTTGTTGTCCCAGTCTATCTCTACGAACTCTGCCTTTACGCCAAGACTCTCTGCAAATGCTGATGCCATATCCGCGTCAAATCCGATCCAGTTGCCTGACTCATCCTTGTAATCCATCGGTGCGAAGTCTGTAACGCCGACAACGAGAGTTCCCTTATCCTTTACATACTCCAGATCACTCTTTGACTCACTCTTAGATCCGTTATCAGATCCGCCGCATCCAACCAGTGAAAGCCCCATTGCTGCCACTAAGAGCAGTGATAATAACTTTTTCATACTTTTTTCCTCCTGAAATATACTTGGCAGATGCATGAAACACACTACGCCGGGCATCTGCACGATATATAAGCCCTATTAGGGCACAACACGGTAACATAGTAACAGTTTATCATAGTAAAGTCAAACCTAAGATTGAGGAAATGCCTGTAAATGTATTATGTAATAATAATAAAAACCACAGAAGATCTTACTCTTCTGTGGTCAGGATGCTCACCATCTGGAATTATTTTACATACGCTCTGTCAATATGTATCACACAATAGTAATTTTTATTGTACTCACTAACTTTTTCCTTGATATAGGATATTATCTGTTCTTCTGACATTTGATATCCATGTGGCAAAACCACATCAAAAATCAGATTGGAATGTGTTGAACCCTTTACCATTCTAAAGTCGTGAAACTGAACATTTTCATTTTTTCTGCTATCCTTATTAAGTGATTCTATAATTTCAGTGATCCGCGCTTTCGCAGCATTTGTCTCCTCATCGTCATCTACTATCGGATCCATGTGAATGACAGGCTCACAATTTAATTTTTTTCTGAGAGAGAATTCTATCTGATCGATCAGATCATGCAGTTCAAGAATATCTTCCTTATAAGGAACTTCTGCGTGCAGACTGACCATAAGTCTGCCAGGTCCATAATCATGGACCACAAGATCATGAATACCAAGGATCCTTTTATCACACCTCACGATCTTCTTGATTTCGTCCACAAGCTCTGGTTCCGGTGCCTGGCCAAGCAAAGGGCTGACCGTATCCTTCATTGCAGTAATGCCAGCTATGAGTATCATTACGCCCACCAATAACCCACAATATCCATCTATAGGTATTTTCCAGAAATGAGCAACAAGTGCAGATGCAAGAACAACCATTGTGGAAAATGTATCAGATAAACTGTCTTTCGCCGTCGCTATCATGGTCGCACTCTCTATCTTTCTGCCTATACTCCTGTTGTAGAAATACATATATATCTTTACTCCAATTGAAACAACGAGTATAACGGCAACTAGAATGCTGAATTTTGGAAGATCCGGATGTAGGATCTTTCCGATTGAATCTTTAATAAGCTCGTAGGCCATCAATATAATCATGACTGCTACAAATAAGCCTGATATATACTCTATTCTTCCATGTCCAAACGGATGATCCGGGTCCGGTTTTCTACCAGATAACTTAAAGCCTATCATAGATATAAACGAGCTTCCTGCATCTGATAAATTGTTGAACGCATCCGCCGTGATCGAGATAGCCCCCGAAAGTAATCCAGCAAAGAATTTTCCCAGGAACAATAATACATTCAAAAATATACCAACAGCTCCGCAAAGAACACCATATTTCTCCCTCACCTTGCTATCCTTATAATTATCTGATTTGATCCACAGCTTCGACAATAATGTCACCATATCTTTTGTTCCTCCTAATCTGAATCCCAAAACTTCTGAAAAAAAGAACCCACAAAAGCGTTGGACTTCTGCGGGTTCTTGATATATCTGAAATGATATATAATTATCTCTTTGATAATTTTCGACCACGGTTTTAAGCCATTTTTACAGCTTTTGTTTCTAGTAGATTACTACCAATTTTTATTTTGTGTGTTCTTGGACGACTTCTTCAATCAGAATCGCTTCCTTATTATAATAGTTCATTCACACGTTTCTGAACCCTGCCTGAATCATACCCTGCTGCCTTAAGCCTGTCAATACGTTCCTGTCCATTGCCCCACTTGCCTATGATGACTTCATGTGCAACTGCATTGATGATCTTGTCCTCTGACATCTGTGAAGCCTTGACGAGCTTGTTGACCGCTGCCTGGACCTTGTTGTAGTCATAACCAGCCTTGGTCAGTCTGCTCTTGCGATCAACACCGTTGCCCCACTTGCCCGCAAGGACTTCCTTTGCAATGATATTGATGCTCTTCTTGCCGGCTGTCGGCTTTGCAAGTACGGATACGGCTCTTCTGCCTGCCAGCTTATTCCAGCTCGCCGCACTGATATAAGCCTTATTGAGATCAAGGCTGCTGTTGTAACCTGAGAGCTTGCCAACAGATGTATACTGCCTGATCAAGCAATTATACTTCCCCTCGTTCCATGGATGCTCCTGGTATCCGGTCTCAATATTATCCGGGTACTGAGCCACCCACAGGCCATATCCAGCTTTCTTCACTGCGTCCATGGCGCTCTTCTGCACGTAGATAAGCGGCTTAATGCCTGTCTTTTTCTGTACGTAGCTGCACCACTGTAAGCACCATTCCAGATCCTTGACACCAAACAGATTGTTGTTCTTGGCTTCCCAATCCAGAACAAGTACCGCCTTGCCGATGTACTTCTTTACATACGCAAGGAAGTGGTCAGCTTCTTTCTGTGGATCTCCGCCATTTGCATAGTGGTATACTCCCAGAAGTTTTTTTCTACTCAAAACTTTATCGCAATGCGCTGCAAAGTATCTGTTCTTGTAGTCTGTTCCCTCTGTCGCTTTCACTATACAGAAGTCATACGCTATCTTACTGAGATCTATGCCGGCATCCCCCTGCCATGCACTGATGTCAATTCCATTCATTTCCCATCACGCTCCTTTCTCTCCATATCTCCGCCTCTGTAAAATCGCTTAAATATTTCGATCAGATAGTCCCATCCTCTGGTACAGATGAATGCAATAATAAAAGCACCAAAGAATACAGCTACAGGGTAATACCATAGCAGCCGAATATCGAAATATGATAATGCTACAAACAAGCATATCTCACATATGATGAGACTTGTTATAAGCACCTGAAAAGAGGTTGGAATCTTCTTCAGTATTCCAACCTCTTTTGTAAACTCTGTGATAACTGTGATTAACGTGCAAACTGCTGCAACAACCAATAATAATATTGCCAACTTGTCCATATAAATCTCCTTTCTATTCCTGATCATGTGCTGCTTTATTCAAATGCTTTTCCATCTTGTCGATTGCTTCTGTGACTGGCCCGTTACATCCAAGTTCCTTAAGACCTTTCAGGCATGCAAGTGTACCATATGTAAGCAGACACTGCTCTTCCTTCATCTTCTTAATCTCCGCATCCTGTTCATTCTGCCTGGAATACCATTTATATATTGATATTATAAGGCCACAAATGACCGTTATAGCACCAATCACTTTCCCGATTTCAATAATCGCACTCGCGTCTATATACATATTCCCGGCTCCTTATCATATATCAGTTGATAGTTCTATAGCGAATCTCGACTCATTATACTGCGTATTCACTGTTAAATATCGCTTGGTATCTATATCGAAGTCATAGTAAGTATAGTCATTACACTGTGGACCATACTTTATCCCATACAACGATTTAGATATTATATAGTCTAATACTACTGGGACGAGTAACACTATATCTTTAGGGCCATAAGTGGCGTTGCCCAAACGTCCACTGTATGAACTTGTGATCGCCTCCATCCTGTCAGTATATGCAACATTGCCGTCGGCATGGACATAGATAGTATGCTCCTCACCAGTTTTAATGTCGGTGCCTGTGTCGACTATGAACTGCATCTTTTCAGGGCTTGAACCAAATACTACACCTTTGGCAGTTATGACGTAGTATAGCTTCGCACTCATTGCGCCGACGCCATTTTTAGAACGTGACACAGAAATACTCTCTTTAACATAGAAGTTGACCTGGCTTGACGTCACACCTTTAACTATGCTCAACATCTCTAAGGTCGAGCTATCAGCATTATATTTGAACCGGAATCCCGTTGTATTGTATGCGTCATCGCCTTTGTACAAGACCCAGTCGCTTCCAGATGTTATTGTGTAATATTTTAAGCCAAGAGCAGCAGCTATCTCCTGAATCTTCTTGTCCGTGACGTCCGATACCCAGTATTCGCTGTCAACCTCTTGTTTCCCTAACGCTATTGTTTCAATCCTTAAGCTCATCTATTCCTCCTGTTCTGGTAGTATCGTGTACAAATCGCTTATCAATCCATATGTGTAAGGAACTGTACGCATAACTATCCCGTATGTGACTCCACTCGGTATCTTTCTGACGTTGTCCGCCATTTTGTGCATATTATCTTCGACCGCCGTCTCAACACCCTTCTCCGTGATGGCGGCGGCAAGGTCTTCTCGTCCATCACGGCCAGATTTTTTTAGTTTCATCACCTCGTTCTGCAAGGACTCTATAGCTTCTTTATTGGAACTTACCTGTTCGACCGATGCCTGTACGTCTTTCCTGGCACGCTCGATATCATCTAACATAGTCTCGCATTTCTGCTGAATCTCAATATACCATGCCTGCTCCACAGGCTCTGGCGCTATATCTGTGCCGGACAATCCATCGACTATCTCCTGTTCTATTGATCTGACCTTCATAAGATAATTGCTTGATGCGAATTCGATCGAAAATGTCAATACTCCCATCGACGGGAGCGCTTCACCTGGAACTACCCAACCAAACAGCAGGTCTTCGTCACTGCGTTGCACGTTGATTACCTTATTGATGTCAGAATGCCCACCTGGTGCTATGTATAACACCTGTATGTTCTTAGTTGACAAATCTATGCCGTCCACATATCGTGGTATTTTAAATGCAATGTACTGCGAGTTGTTTTCTCCTGCTATCAGCGTTTGCTTCTTAAGCACCGAGATTCTCTTCTCTAAGGGATCTATGTCAAATATCATTGTGTCGGAATATGCATTCTCATGATTATATCCTTCTACATATTCATATTCCATGCGCTATCTCCTTTCTAACTCACTCTCTGCCAGGCATTGACTGTTATATATGGTGGCATAATTTCTATTTCCTCGCCAGCGCCTACGCTGCCAGTGTTACCATATCCCGACTCATCTGTCTTGAGTGCCTTTGGGCCAATGGTAATACTGTGTGTATGTGCTCCATCTGTCGATGTCCTAGATGTTCGAGCCCCTATGAGTCCCGATGATGTTGCCCTATAGCTCGCAGTTCCAGCGGCTACCTCCTTCACCTGCGAGAATGAATGACTATGATTGCCCGCCGTTCCGATAGTGGCGGTGTGTGTATGACTTGGGATGTTGTGCTGGTGGTTAGGTATTGAATGTGTATGTGGCGGCAGGTTATCTTTGCCTATTTGTATGTACCTGTTTCCGCTTGTAAGCCCCGTCTTTTCCTTGTCGGCTGCATACAGGAATTCGCCTTTTATTCGGTTCCACTGGCCGCCAAACAGCTCCTCTGGATCGGTCGCTGCCATGCTCATATATATGCTGCCTACCGGATATATCGCATCTATGATTGACGCCGCAATACCTGCCAGCGGCTGCAAAACCGGAACAACTGACTCAACGCTTACTATGCTAAGCTCCTGTATTTTGATGTTGTACAGGACTACATCATCTGTTATCTCGCCGTTAAAGATATTGCCGCGTGTCACTGACGGCTTAGGTGGAGTTGCTGTGCTTGCCACTTCTATCCCTCTCGCTATGTACATTGATGCGCTCTCAACTCCGGTGCCTGTGTCCTTGGAATATCTAACAACAACTGCATCATATCTTGCCTTACCCTGTGATCCGTTTTCTATCGCTAAGGTCTCGCTTGAATTCTGCGGTATTGAAAAGTGCCGTCCCTGGTTAATCAGGTCGCCGCTGCCGATTGTTATCTCGTTGTTTGAGTTTAGGGTATAAGCCATCTGCTCACCGGTTTGCATAATGTATGCATCGTTGCCGCAGATGCCGGCGTTGAACCGTCCAGCATCTGCTGAGGTTACATGTCCCACCCCTGCATATCCTGTTATAAGTCTTATCATATTTAACTCACCTCATATGTTATAGTTACATCGTCATTGTTAATTTTAACTATCTTCTGTGTTACTTCCTGTATGGTTGATATGCCTGTTACGCTTTCAACCGCGCCGATTATATCGCCTATGTCGTAAGACTGCTCTGTCTCTTCCAAGTCAATCTTTAAGGTGTCTCTTGTGGTCTTCTGGAGCCTTTTGACAGCCTCAGCTACCATAGTGGCGTACTGGTCTGTGACCTTAGTGTAATATGTTCCAGTCGTCCACTTCGGGGCGACCTTATCCGAAGACTTCTTGTAATACGTCCCAGCTTTCCATGTTGGCGCCTGACCATCCTGTTTGGTATAGTATGTCCCGCTCTTCCATGTTGGCGTCTGCTCTGTCTTCTTATATGTGTACCTTGTTTCTTTCTTCCAAACAGGTGCAACCTGGTAGCTTTCCTGCACGAAGTATGTCTTAGCTTTCCATACTGGGATCTTCTTATCTTCCCGCTCTGCAACCTTCTCATAGCCTCCAGTCTTCTTACGCTTGTAATAGCCGGTATAGTTGCTGTCCCAGTCCGTCGGCTTTCTGGTCTGTGGGTTGTACCTGTATCTTGATACGCCGTCAACCTTCTTGTATTCGGTCGTAACTCCGTCAGAGTACAGTACGTAATAGTCACCGTAATTCTTTCTCCAATCAGATGGTTGTCTTGTCTGTTTTGTATAGGTTTCTTTCTCTACACCCTTGACAGATTCGTAATCGCTGCCCTTGGTATAGTAATCCTCATACTTTACAGTCCAGTCTGACGGCTTTTGTGTCTGGGCTGTGTATGTAGTTGTTCCGGATACTTTGTTATACGAGTCGCCGCTTCTCGTTGAATAATCCCCGAAGTTCGCCGGCCAATCTGATGGCTGGTAACGTGTCAGCGTGTATCCTACTTCAACGCCTGCCACTGCCTTGTAGCTGTCGCCATCATGTGTGTAATAGTCTTCATATTTCGTCTGCCAGTCTGGGGGCTTCTCTGTCTGAAGTATATAATTTGTGGCGATTTGTGCGCTGCTCATATCTAACACCTCTGCCACTTCATCCTCGCCAGTTAGTACCTGCCTTGATGTGTCAAGGATATAATCCGAGTCTTTCAGTGGGTTCTTGGTCGTAGCGTATGGCTGAATTCCTCCGTTCTCGTCCGTGAAGATGTGTATCACTGCCCTGTCTGCAAGATCTCCCTGTCCCAGGCATAACATATGATTGACTGGTGAATACTTTCTCGCCACTTCAAAATTAACCTGTGACGTGTCGAATTCCTCATCCTGTGAATAGTCATGAATCTGTTCCGCGCGCATTACCACCTTGCCGTTCTGCCATTTTAGCTTGAGTTTTGCCCCGGAATCCTTAAGCATTGTCCGGATTCCCTTATATCCTGTGACATATCTGTCGAATTGATAATGTACTGTGATGCCTGAGTCTTCTGTAGATGCCTCAAACAGGGTCAACAGGTCAAGCCTTTTAATCAGATCAGCAAGCACTTCATGCGCCTCACCATCCGCCACTAGATAGTCCTGCCCCGGATCCGGACACAGCACCTTATGGTCTATGTATCCCTGCCACGTTGGACCTGAGTATGTAACTTCATTGGATTTGGTGTTGACCTTTATCTTCTCGATAACTCCGCCATATTCCTCGTCTTCAACATATATGTAGTATCCGGCTTTACAGCAATGCGCCGCCCGATCAATCTTGAGTTCAAAGTCGTTCTCATCTTTTCCGTAGGACAGGTCTAATGTGTATGCATCGAATATGTCTATGTCTTTCTTTGTGTCATCTGCATATATCAGATCCATTCCGGCTCACCTCTTTCGTCATATACAGTGATGTCAAACGCCAGCTCCTTAGTCTTGAGTATTCTCAATGTTCCTGCCGGCAGTTTCTCAAATATGTAGCTGTCTCTGGCTCTTGTGTGGTATATGTTCTCTTCTCGGCCATACTGATCGTATTTTTTTATTGTCTTTGATATAGTGTTAATAACAGCGTACTCGCCTGCAGCTATATCTGCATCCATACCATACTTATGGTCACCGATGGTTATGGTCGGCTTTGATATTGGTCCAAATATAATCATTTCAAAGTTTGCTCCAGCAACCGTATCAACGTTCAGTATCTCTATGATCTCAGCCTGTCCATAGTCATAGCCTCCATAGTCGAATCCGTCATAGAATCCTTCCATGCCGTAATCCAACGCACCAACCTCTCCGGATGATGCTATGTAGCTGTGCTTATAATCCTTAGTCCACATAGGATGGAGACTCAGCACTGTCAACTGTTTAGTCACAGATTCAAATAATTCATCATAATCTGAGTGTTTCTTACTAACTATGTATGCCCGCTTGTAATAACCATTCCACCATATTTTACCTGGTAACATACGCTGCACATCTCTGTCAAACACTGTGTACATGTGGTTCATCAGCTCATTGAACTCTTCGGCACTATCAGCCATGATATCAAGTGTCAAGCTGTACGTTTTGGTGTCCTTATAGAATCTCTTGATCTTGCCTATGCCATTGATACCGGTTATGGTTGTGTAATTCCACTCATCATCAAGCAGACTTTCAGGCGTCTGGGCGTATATCCCACCACTCATGAAGTCTATAATCTGTCCGTCTGAGCTTTCGTAATATAATGTCATACCGGCCGCCTTTCCAATCTTCCGATCTCCCTGCCATTGAGGTTGATGGTGATGTTCATTCTTGCACACGCCTTTGCTGTCGCCTCGCCGAGCAGATCATAGTCTATCTGACCTGTTCCGCCTGCTGCCTCGACAGCCTCCGCAACATATCCCTGCAGCACATCGATAGGCGCTATTGCCTCATATCCGGCCTCGCCGCCAACCATCGGTGTTCCCGATGGACTTGTGCCGAACTGTGTAGCTCTCTTCAGCACTGCACCGGCTCTATACCATTCCACATCAACCGTCGGCTTTGTTCCCTTTCCAGCTATTCCCCATGGTGCCTCGCCGCCGCTTATTTTAAAGTGGGGGAGCTTAATATCTGGGAGTTTTATCTTCAACTTTTCAAAGATTCCCTTTATCTTCTCAGCCAGATTAGATATGGTTTCTTTTGCCGTCTCAATCGGATGGGTGATTGCTTCCTTCACCTTACTGAATATATTCGACGCCGTTTTCTTTATCTTCGAGCCTATATTGGATATTGTCGAATGGATCTTGTCCATGAAATTGTCTATAAATTCACGGAAGCCTGAGCAGTTATCGTAAAGCAGTTTGAATGCACCGGCAAATGGATTAACAAGCAGCAAGAGAAGTCCCTGCCAGTTGCTCTTGATCCAGTTAAGTATATTTACGAAAAAACCTTTCACTTTTGCGATTCCATTGCTTACCGATTCTTTCACCGACTCCCATGCAGCCGCCATCTTTTCTTTCAGTATTTGAGCCACTTCTATGACCTTCTGCTTGATCTCGTCCCAGTATTTAACACATAGAACTATGATCGCAATTACAGCCGCTATAGCTACCGCTATCAATAAGTATGGTGCGAGTGCTGCTGTCTGTGCTGCCACAAGCCCCCACAATGTCGTCGTCTCTGCTGCTTCCATGGCAGTTTTGACTGCTGTCACTGCTGACTGTAGTGCCATTGCTGTGGTCAAAACTCCTATGATCGCAGCTATAACCGTTATAACCGGTTGCATCTGTTGTAATGTATTCACTATGTTTGGAAGACTTGTGGCTACACTGTCAATCACTTCCTGTATCTTGGGCGCTGCATCATCAAGGATAGGCTGAAGAACCTCCTGCTGTACCGATCTACCTAACCCGCTTATTGAGCTTTCGAGATCTCCATATCTTACATTTGACACCTCATCCATCTTGCCTTTTACATTTGTAAAAGAATCTCCAACCTTAGATATTGACTCTATGAATTCTGTACCACCATCCTCAGCCATAGTACCAAATGCTGAAGCTGCAAGATTCATCTTTTCCTGTTTATTTGTGCAATCTGTAATATCCGATACTATCTGTTCAATAACATCCGACTGCGTCGCACGCCCAGCCTTCCACTGATTAAAAGCTATCTGTGTATCTTTAGAAAATGATGCAAGGGAATCCTCTATTGTTCCATCGGCAAGTCTTGTGGTAACTTCGTTGATCGCATCATTGACCTTATCGAGGTTATATGAACCACCTTCTGATCCGTTCTGAAGTATCTGGAAATACTGTTCAGCAGTATATCCCGCTTCTGAAAATTTGCCTGAATACTCTGCTACATTGTCGCCAAGCTCATCAGTATAATTTAGCCCCTGCTGTGCACCAGATGCCATAAGATCAAATGCTTCTTCTGCTGATATACCAAAGTGTGTCATAAGTGCATCAACACCTCGAAGGGTCTCTCCCATGTCCATATCAAAAGTATCTTCAAGAGTTATTGCATTCTCCGTAAGCATCTTAAGCTTTGATGGATCTACTTCTCCTGTTATCTCTTTGACCTTTGCCATCTTATCAGCTATATCAGACATGGACTCACCGAAGTTGTCTGTGTAAATCTCCTGCATCACTTTCTTGTAATCTTCCATTACATCAGCCGTCGCGCCTGTAGATGCTGCAAGCTTTGCTGTAGCCGCACTTGAATCTGTAGCCATATCCTTCAATGCTCCAGATGCAGTTTGAATACCATCTGTGATAAGTCCTGCCATGGCATCCTTCATCACAGTGTATCCGTCCCCTGCTTCCTTTGCTTTTTCCCCAGCGTCTTCAAGATTCTGTCCATGATTTTCAAGGTCATTATTGAGATTAACGAGTTCTGTCCGCACATTTGTAAGCTGTCTCTCAAGCTGTTTTGCTTCGGTACTATTATCTCCATATGCCTGTTTTGCGGCATCCAGCTTTTTTATGAGAGCTTCCTGCTTCTGCTTGTTTGTTTCTACCTGCTTTTCAAGGAGCTCATGCTTCTTGGCCAGATATTCTGTTTCATTGCCAGTTACTTTAAACTGTGCCTCTGCGAGCTTCATCTCGGCGTCAAGCTGTGCAAGCTCACTGTCTGCCTCTCCAACTCGCTTGGTGTATTCTTCAATCGACCGCTTATTGCTGTTCGTCTCTTCGTTCAGCGCATTAAGCTGCGCTTTAAACTTCTCCGCATCTGCTGCCGCATAGGTGATTGTATTTGTAAGTCTCCTTACTTCATCACTATCCTCACCATAAAGTTTTTTTGCCACCTCAAGTTTTGCAGAGAGAGCTTCCTGTTTCTGCTGATTTGCCTCTAACCGGCCTTCAAGTATCTCATGCTTCTTTGCCATGAACTCAGCTTCATTACCAGTATTTGCAAATTGCGCCTGTGCCAGCTTCATCTCTGCCCGGAGTGCACTATCTGCTTTCTTTGCATTGTCTATATTTTGGGAGAACTTTGCTGTCTCCGCTTTAAATTCTACTGATACACTGCCTTTTTTCTTACCCATGCTTTCGTTCTCCCTCCTTCTTTATTGCGTAGCTTAACCATCCGTCATATGCCGCTTTATTCTTAGCAATCCGGTTCAGGAACTGTATATCACTATCCCAGAACGTCTGCTCTGGTATCTTGAGAATCAGGACATAATATGTGTAATAATCTTCCAGATCCTCCAGCTTGAATTTGGGTAGCTTTATCGACCCTGCCGTCTTCTTTGCTGCCGATTCAAACGCATCTGAGAATCCTGTTTTTTTTTCTGAACCCCAAAGAGCTGCTGAAATACTTCGCCAAGGATCTGACGACTATCTGTAATCTCCATCAGAAATTCATTTTTCTCTGGAATAGCCTCATCAGGATGTGCACAGGCATATGCGATGTATATCATCTCTGCCATATCAAGCTCATTGAATCCGCTACCTTTGCTGTTCATCTTATCCGTCAACTCGAAGTAGCGATCCGCAAGCGACTTATTTCTCTTGTTTAGTTCGGCCAGTGCTCCGAGATTCAATGTGAGATCTACTTCTGATCCGTCTGCCATCGGTAATTTGTGATATATCATGTCTTACCTCCTAAAAAGGACAGGGTACCCTTCCGGGTGCCCTGTCTCTGCTATGATTTCTTATGATACTTTCTTCATGAGCTCTGGTGTGAACTCCTTCAGCCACTTGCCTGCTATTTCTTCTGATACTTCACTGACTATTGCATCATATACGCACTTGCCATTATCATCAGGGAGGAGTGTGATTGTTATCTCAACCTCTGCTACCTCCTCAGCTCCATTTTCAATGGATATCTTAGGTCCTGACTCCAGGATGCAGCGAGGATAAGCTTTTAGCTTTGGAATATCATCCTCATCCATGATCTTCTGTGTCAGTGAAAACTCTGGATGACTGCTGCCTTCTCCATACGCATATATACCCTCAGCAAGGCTCTCGTCAAGCATTCCATACATCTTGCGGTATATCTTGACTGGTATATGCAGTGACTCCGTAAGGGAGCCCTTGCCGGTTCCTTTTACCTTCTCCTTGCGCACTACTCCGCGGCACTTCTTTGTTATGACTTTAACTTCCAGCTCCTGCTCACAGGAACCGACGCAATTCATATCTGAATAACTATCTTCTCCTGGGAATTTGATATGCTGTTCTGTGATCTCAAATTCCGAATATACTCCATTAGTCATGCATTTCTTCCTTCCTATAAATTTTGTTCTAATCTTCCAAGACAGATTGACACTATGTCATCTGTCGCAGCCTCATTGCCCTCTTCAAAAAACCTCTTATCACCTTTGTGTCTCTTGGTGTTTGAACCGTCATTTGGGAAATACAAATAGTTGTAACGTGTTTCTGTTCCTGTTGTTACGGATAACTCGCCATTAGTCTGTTTGAACGGCTGCGCTGTCTTTGCTGGCGTTCTCTTCTTCCTCCACTGTCGCCCAGATGATGGGATGAGAGCTCTTATCTTGTTCTGAATAACCTTAGCGCCTTCATCATGGAGAACGTCATTTATGATCTTGATTCCCTCAATCTCATACTCATCCATGATTTTTTCAAGGCTATCAACCTCTGTAGCGTCAAGTTTGAACACCTCTGCCATTTACACCCTCTTTTCCGGGTGCACAAACGTAATAGTTGCTATCTCAACAACCACATCTGTGTTGCCCTTCGTGATGTATTCGTATGGGATATCGTCTGAAGTTGCCTTCATTTTTGCGCCGGCGCAACGTGTGCTCTGTGCCTCAATCGCATCAATAACAGTCTGCACATATCCCTCAGGGATACAGTTTTCGTGGATGATATGCACCTCATATCTGGTCTGCAGATCGCACCGGTTTGATGCTTTTGAAGTCTTTGTCCTATTAAAGACAAAGTAATTCCATTCGTCCAGATGATCCGCTGTACAAGTGCCGTAATATGCTCCTGCCATCGGCACATCGCTTGATCTGGAAAGCTCTTCAAGTGTCTTTCTTGTCTCGTCAAGTATTGACTCTGCCTGTTCTCTTTCTTCAGGTATTGATTCCATCGCTTAACTTCCTTTCCTCTTCCAGATATATGTACATCTCCTGCTTTGCCCTGTCATGATCCAGCTTGATGATGCTGTAGAGCGTGTCGCCTGCTATAGCCTTGAGCGTTGGATCCACCTTGTATGATCTTGTCTTGATCTTTAAAGAGAGTGTCCTGCCCTGGCTGGACGCAAACTCGACATCCTCGTCTCTCTTGCTCTTTTCCTCATATGCCAGTTTGACTACATCTTCAAGGTCACCCCGGCTGAGCGCATTCTTTGCGGCGTTGAAGTTCGTAGACTTTGGTTTCTTTCTGACGATGTATACAATTCCATCGTTGTAATTGCTAAACCTGCTCTTTAGCATTTCTCGCCTCCTTCACTCTGCAGATATGCTGTAGTTTCAGGATGTCAGCTCTGTAGGCTCCTTCCCACTCATCAAGTGCCTTGTTGTATGCGTACAGCATATATGAGAGATAGAGCCTGTGAGCCAAGCCCGGAGCAGCGTAGTCAAGCTCTGCTCCGAACAAGTGATTTAGCTCTATCTCCCCATCAAGCATCATGCTGATAAGGCTCTCGGTTGTATCCGGATCATTCCAGGTGATCTGCAGATGTCTTTTGACATCTGTTACAAACTCTTCTGGCATATTGTTCTTATCAAGCATGTGTACTCACTCCTTATGATGATGCTGCCTGTGTTGTCACATTAACATCTACTGCCTTGATCATGACATAAGCGGCTTCAAGCTCTGATATGTCAAGCAGGATAGCCACACTGTTATCGTATGCCTTGCCGTTGCCGTAGAGCTTGATCTTAAATACTCTCTGATCCTGTGTGAACTTGAACTCGTCTGAGAACTCAAGAATTCCCTCCTTGGATGATCCAAGTCCTGCAAAATACTCCTCAGGGAGTACGAGCAAAGCCTCACCTGTGGCCATCTCGGCTGAACGTACTACGTCAGTTGGGAATGGGAACAGATTTGTGGCGTATGTTCCGGCCGCTGTGATTACAGTAGTGGCCGGCATGATCTTCTCCAGATAATCTTTCTGGTTGCAGATAAGTGTAACCTGATCGAACACTCTTGTGCGTCCACCATGCTTTGTATATCCATCCTTAGCGCTACCGTCCTCGTTCGCCGCCGTAGTTGCTGCTGTAATCTCTCCACTTGTGTTATTGGTGTACCACACCTCTGTCTCTGCCAGTTTCGCAAGGATCTCGCCATAGTCCTTCGGCGTAAATGACTTTATCTTGACAGCAGTCTTTCTCGGATATCCTGTAGATGTGTTGACAGATACGCCCTGGTGAATGTCTCTATCCATTCCGATCGGCTGGTTGTGTCCTGTTCCCGAGATGATAGCCTTCTCAAGAGCTGTAGCAAGGGCTTCCTGAAGGAATGTCCTAATGTATCCATCGAGGAACACAGGGCCAAGGTCGAGCATATCCTTCTCGATCACTGCAAAGGCTGACAGCTTGTTCTCTGCCATCTTGACAGTTCTGAACGCTGATGTGATCTGCTTTGTGATCTCATCATTTACCTCGCCCCATACGGCTGTGTTTACAGTGTGATCGTTCAGGATCCACGAAGTAAGATACTGAACTGATACGAAGTTGATCTTGTCTAAGAGCGGATGCTCCTCAATGAGATGCTTGTATACATCCTCAATGATAGTCTGAGGCATTACCTCAGGTGTGAGAAGTCCGTTCATGGTCTGAACAGTCTTTGCCTTGCCTGCCTCGATTACCTTCTCGTAGAACTTAGTCTCGCTTGCGGTGAGCACCCTGAATCCTCTCTGTGCAAGTACGGCATTATCACCATTTGCCGACTGGAACTCCTCTCTGACGGTATCAGCAACCGCCTGTCCGAACTGCTCAAACGCTGCCAGCGCAGCGCCGTTGTCTCCTGATGCCATTGCTGTATTCATGGCGTCAACTGCCTGCTTAATAGCAGGGTTAGAACCTGGTTTGTACATTCTTTCTTCCTCCTGTTATGATAAATTTTTAAAGAATTTCTGTAAGAAATTGTCAGTCTGTTCCTGACCGTCAAGATGTGACGGATCACTCTCCTTACTCATCTGGTCTATAGTCTTCTGTATCTGGTCAAGCCTTAATGTCTGCTCTTCAAAGAACCTCTTCATGTCAGGCTTGTATCCAAGAATGGCGTCATGTATAGATGCCATGGCACTCTGCTGTGTCTCCTCATCCTCTTCATCGTCATCACCGGCTATCTCCGTTGCGAATCCATAGTCAAGACACTCCTGCGCTGTGAGCCAGGTCTCAGCGTTCATCATCTGCTTAATCTCGTCCTCTGAGAGGTTGCTGACCTTCTTGTATGCCTCGATGCTGGACTGGTTGATCTTGTCATTGTCCTCGGCTGCCTTGCGCATCTCCTCACTGTTTGCATAGCCAATGTATGACATACAATTGTGGATCATCATGAGAGCTATAGAGCCCATAGTCCTGACGTCTCCGGCACAGAATATGATCGTAGCAGCGGAACAGGCAAAGCCATCACAGTATGTGTGTACCTGTGCCTTATGTCTCTGAAGCGCTGAGTATATTGCAAGAGCCTCGGCTACCTCACCACCATAGCTGTTGATGTAGACATTGATCGTATCCACGTCAAGTCCATCTATCTCACGCTTTATGTCTCTCGCCGATACGCTGCCATCGTCGCCTATCCAGCTTCTGATAATCTCGGCACTTCCTGTGATATCACCATATATGTTGATATCTGCTGTTCTCGTATCATCATCCCTGGTTATCTGGTAAAATACTTTTTTACTCACTCTTTCCTTCACCTCCTTCCGCTACTCCTTTAAGGAATCTGTCTATTTCTTCAAAGTTCTTTGTTATAAAATGCTTTCTCGACCAATCGGTATTCAGTGGTTCTTTTCCAAGCTCCTCTCTGGTCTCATCTATGCAGTACACGCCTGATCCTATGAGTGTTGATACGCTCGCCGCTACGTCGAAGAGGTCTCTGTGCTGTATACGGCTTGTGTCTGCCACATAATAGTTGCCTTTCAGATAGTTATCCACATCTCCTCGCTTATTGAGCGTGGATGTTATGGCATCTGCGTAAGGATCCACTCCGAACGTAAGGAACGCTCCAACAATCTCTTTCATGCTTGTTATATTTCCGGACATCATTGATTCCGGAATATGAAATGCTGACGCTACCATTTTGAACAGATCTGCCCGAAGCTTCAGGTAATCATCTGATGTCTTAACATTTGCGCCTTTGTCCGGTTCGAGATCATATCCATCGAACTCTGGATATATCGCATTCTCTGATGATATGTAATCAGTTATCTGTTTTTTTACATACTCCTCAAAATCTTTCTGGAATTTTGCATCTCCAGCCCTCACGCCATCTATATGTAGCTTATACTTCTGTCCGTTAGAGTTCCGAAATGCTTTTGATGCTGCTGTCAGCATCTTGCTATAGTCCTCATACAAGCCATCTATGAGCTGGTGCACGTTGATGTCGTCCAGCGCGAATAGGTAATAGTCCTTGATCGTGAATACCTTGTTAAACGTAAAGGTTCCCACGGACACATTGGCATACACATCACCCTTGATGGGCTGGTCTCTCTGCTTTGTATAGCCGTCTGCACAGTACAGAGCTCCTGCAGCATCCACTACAAGAGCCTCACCTTTTCGGACCATGTTATTGATGACCTTGTGCCAAAATATTGAACTGTTTTCATTCGCGTTCGGAGATATATTCAGCAGATAGTAATCACGATTCTTCACCGGCTTGCCATTTTCATAGCAACGGATCTCCGATCGGGATATAGCATTGCTTATGAGCGATGTCGCTGTGTATATTGCTAGTTCCTTGTAATACAGTGATGCCGGTATATCTATGATTATTGTTCCGTCTGCTGCCCTCTTGGTCAGCGGGATTATCCTCTCGATAAAATTCCGGAATACTCCCATGCCCTACCTCCTATATCTTGATGACTCCCAGCCTTATATACTGAGGTCTTTCCTTGATCTCTGCCTCCGGTATCATAGACGCCACAAGCGCCATGAACGGATCGGTCTTTCTTGACCTGGCTTCGATCTTGGCATAAACAAAGGAGCCCTTGTCGGCTCCCTGGTCTCTTCCATATCTGATTACTTTAGTATTGTTAGTCGCCCACCGGAGGACAACATCATCGCCCCAGTGAAAATAATGATTTATAAAGCAGTGATCTATCACTGGGACTATCTTCATGATGTCTATCTGCTTGATCAGTATGAGGTTACCTCGCTCTTTTGAGAAGCCTATCTTGTCAAGTGCATCAGACATCAGTGCATATCTGTAGTTATCTATAGCCACCTTGGTGATGTTGTAAAGTCTTCCCATCTCTTGTATGTAGCTTGTTATGACGGTTGGATGTATCTCCACATCATCCACATACCCCAGTTTCCCGGACTTGACCCATTCTTTCCATGGCGCCTTTATTCTTGGGATGTCCTTGGATGCTGAACATAGCCAAGCATGATTGATATCATAACGCTGGTCACCCTGCTTAAAATGGAAATTCACGGCCGCAAAGTCTGATGTCTTCATGTAATCTATTCCAACAGTACAGTTCCATCCTTTAAGATCTGGCAGTTCCTGGTTGGTGGCCTTGATATTTCCCCAATCGGTTACGCCACTTTCCTTGTGACCACTTGGGCGATTCATTCGTTTTGCCATAAATGCCGGAAGTCGATCCGGGTTCTCCTTCCATTCCCTGTACTCTTTTCTGATCTCGGCCAAAAGGTTCGGCAAATACGGCAATGATGGGTTTGCCTTGGTCCAGTTGTCTTCGTTGTCAACCTCTTTCACGTCATCCAGGCGGTTAATAAACGGCAATAAGCCATTATCATCCTCTCCGTTATAGAGAATACCCTCTGAATCCGCTATAATATCGTCGAGAGGTCCTTCCCTTACATCTCCGTCTGTTGTGTAATATGACCGGCGGGGGTGTTCTTTCTTACCGAGACCTGTTGTAAATACATCTATGTTTGCATAGTTCTCGTACTGGTGGATCTCGTTGAATATTACTATTCCTGATCGGAGACCATCCTTGCCCTTTGGGCTGTTGGTTCTGCCTATGATAGTGCTTTTGGTTTTTGTAGACACTATCTTCTCTTTTGTCCAATGATAAAACCGCCGCATCTTCTTGATGTTCTCCGGCATCTCGAAAAATCCTGTCAGATCCTTAACCGGGCGTGTTGCCTGGTCCTCATTGTTGGCGCATATATCCACATCATATTCACGAATGCCGTTATACGGTGACGAAAGCAGAAAACTCTCAATCGCTATCATTCCATCCTTGCCGGCTCCTCTTCCAATCATGGTAAAGAGATCCGGCCATCTTGGCATTCCTGTATCATCCCAGTATGTACAATCGTGTAACGCTATAACAAAACGCTGCCACGGGAACAGTTCAAATGGCACATACTGCTCGCACAAGTGCATATACTTTTGTAACTGTTCCGTGTCAACGTGAATTGGCTCATTCTCAAAGCACCATTTAACGTGTGCTACTAGACTTTCCTGGTCTTTGCAGCATTTATAGGTGCCCTGTTCAACGATGTCTATCCACTCCTGAATCTCTGGTATGTTGTCAATCCTAAAGATCGCCGTCGTCCTCCGCTATCTTGTCTGTTGTGAGTCCGAGTTCTTTCAAAATGGCGAGCTGACTTCTCGTGTACTGCGGCAGGAGCTTGACGTTCGGATTGTCCTTTTCGTACTCCTTGCCTGCTGCCGATGTGGCAGTATATGTCATACCACGCTTCTTGATATCAGCCTTCATCTTCTTGATCAGCTTGCAATATTCCATGTAATCATCAACTAGCGCCTCAAAATGTGATACATCTGCACCCTTGGCTCTGAGCTGTGCCATGAGTGACTCTCTGATTTTTGCCTGCGACTGCTGTGCCATTTTTTTGATCTCACCTCACTTTTTTCTCGCGTGCGTGCGCGAGGATGTTTTGTCGTGTCCATTCCCCCGTTGCTTTCCCCTCTCCAAAATCAGGGTAATAGGGGGTGGGGGGTACTCTACCAGCGTTCTTCATTCACGAAATGTTCTTCATCGTTGTGTTTATATCCATTCTTCTTCCACTTCTCAGGGTGGAGCTTGTTGTGGCACGCCTTGCATACCGGTATAAGGTTCTGATATGTCTTGCCACCATATGTATATGTCCTGCTGAGTGCCAGAGCTGGATGCTTGCGAACGAACTGTACATGGTGTACCGTGCTGAGCAGATGCTTGTTGCCTTCGTCGTCCACATCGTATCTGGTGATGACTCCTCGCTTCTTACACTCGGCACATTCGTAGTGATTCTCCTTTAGAATCTTATCCTTGAGTGATCTCCACTCTTTTGACTTGTAGAACCTCCACAGTTCATCCTTGTCTATCAATTCCTCTATCCACTTCTTAAGTTCATCAGCTTTCATACATTTCTCCACAACAAAAGCTCCGGTCTCCCGGAGCTCATATATATGTTTGAGGGCTTATCCTCATTTGGCGATGATATAACTATATCTGTTTTTTTGTCCTCCGAGTACCGCACTTTATATTTTTTTTGCCATCATGTAATAAAATTTGCGTCGGATTTCATAGAACAATGTTCTGCCACAAGGTACACCTTGCTGGTCTATCATGCGGAATGTACAACCTTCTGTTGTTACATATCTGAGGAGATACGGATATATCTCATCATATCCGGTGACTGCTGCCTTGGCTGTATCCTCAACCAATGCCACCTTAGCGATCAGCTCAGCCCTTCTCATTGCAGCGTCTGCTGTCGCGTCTGAGCCACCACCTGACCCAGTAGGCATCCCTGTAACCTGTGGGCTTCTGTAGGTGTCTGTATTGTTTTCTATCTCTGCCTTCCATTCGCTATACTGTAGGCAGTATGAGTATGCCGTAGCAAAGGCATGCTTGGATATTCCATACTTCTTGTTGATTGGCCTTACGTTTGGCATTATCTATCTCCTCCCTTGATATATTTTTATCTTGTAGCTCTATTTTGTAGCACATTTCTTTTCCATATAGCTCACCGCAAGTCTGCTGCTCTCTTTTTCAAGATCTCTCTGTCCGCGACATATAAGCTCTGTAACATACTGTTCGGCTTCTCTGTAGCTAACCGGTTCGGTAAAGTCTATGTATACTGATACCTTATGTGTACTCATACAGTTCTCGCACTCTACGGCCAGGCTATTCATTTCAATATCTTTCGTCTCTCTCATTCGTTACTCCTTTCTAAAAAAATCTTTCATTGGAAGTGGTTCTGCTGACAAACCGCCGTGCCTCACAATCTTAGTAGCATCATATAAATTCACTGCATCCTCTAGTCCTCTTGTGGAAAAATACGAAATGCCTGGCTTGTCAGTTTGATACCGAACATCATGCTTTTCACTAATAAAAAAAGATTTTTCATGCAACTGCTTTACAACCTTATCCACATCGTATGCTATTGGCTGTTCCTCTATATACTTTCCAAAGGCTCTTAAGCTGGATCGTATTGCAGTCAATACATCTCTTGTCAGAATGCAGTACACGCCTGTTCCTGCAATACACTTTTCAGTTACAATTCTTTCTTGTTCATTTACCCAATCGGTCAGCCTGTCTGCATCGATTAATCTCATCCTTTTCCAGCCCCCTCTCTATTTTTTTGATGTGCAATATATAATATTTCTTTCCTGGCTCAGCTCCCCACTCTGGCTTGCCCGTGCCTATACTGAGCGTACACATTGCCTTTATCTGAGGAGCCACCTTTGAATATCCATTGCGGAATATCACTGGCACTGGCCACTCTACCTGATCCATCTCTGGTAAAACATTGTGCAGCACCTCATCACCTACGCATATTGCACCGAAGGCATTCAGGAGTCTGCTGTCGTAATATTCTTTTATCTCTCTGTATTCCTCTTTCTTCTCGCCGGACGCAATCATATCAAACCACATACGTTTGATCGGTAATGTCAACATTCGCTTTATCCTCCAGTCTAATGATCATTTGTAAATAACTCCTTGTACACATCCCTCTCTCCCTCACATCTGGCGAGCGATACCTCGAGACTGTGTATCTTGTTTCTAAGTTCCCCTGACTCTGATGTGTCTATCTCTAACAGCTCCGCTACAGGCATGTCTGTTTCATCTGCAAGCACGATGCCCAGCGCATCCGCTATAGCCTTACGCACCGCATCATATTCAGCGTCTGTTATTGTCTTCTCATAGCCTACGCAGTTCTCGCTCCTGGTGTACTGTATCATTGCCGGTGATGCATACATCTTTCCCTGATATACGATCCTTACGTCTGCATCATCCATGCATCCCTCTCTCAGCCATCCCTTTCTCAGCTTGATGTATGTTGCTATCCTTCCATTGTCTGCGAGGATGAGCGCCGGGCTTTCTCCCTGTGCGCTCTGTACTATCCATATCTCTCCCGGTCTTGCTGTGTCCATTTTGTTCTCCTTCCTTGTCGCTCTTGATATCGCAATGCTCGCTGTTGGATCTGAATATCCTTCACTGTTCTTTCCTGTCATTAATCCTCCTTTATGATCATCATGTCTTTTGCCAGCGCATAACCATATTCACGGTTCGCCCCCTTGGACTGCTGCCAGCCGTCAAGCATATATATCGTGTCGCATCTATCCAGGAGTCTCAGACATATGTCCATACACTCCTCATATGACCATTCTTTAGGCAGCTGTGACAGGATGCGTGCTGGATTCACCACCGCCGCATCCGTGTATTTCTCTTCAAGATACTCCTCGGCGTCACCGAACTTGTACATGTAATCATTTACTTCTGTAATTGGTCCGCTTAAGTATATTCTTGTCATCATCTTCCCTCCCATTTGGTATTAATCTCCATCATCAAGATAATTTTTTCTGAATATATTCATAAATTCTACCCTTGTGTGCTCTCTCTCAAATGCACGCTGACCGTCTCTCTGAAGTTTCCGCATATTGTCTGCGTTGTTGTGGACTGCTGCCGGTCCAGCAGTATGATGTTCTATGCACAGATACACCTTGAGGCCGTATGCCTCAGAGTGTATTCTGTTTGGGCCTCCGAATATGTGATGCTCCTGCAGAGGCTTCCTTCCGTAGTCTCCGTTAAGTCTTGTGCACAGATAGCAGGTGCCGTCTTTAAACTGCAGGATTGACGGCTTATGCTGCTTCCTTCTCTTCTTGTATACCGGCTTAGGGTACATCATTCCGTATCCTCCAGTGTCGAAGGTGTAAGGTCTACGCCCTTCAAGGCTTCCAGCGTTTTCTCGTTCTTCTTATCGTGACGGAATGTTGCCGTCATGCGGCATATGTTATTCTGCCAGAGCACACCTGACTTGCTGTAGAACGGATCAGATGGTACATATTCGCCATGCTCCTCGTCAATGCTGCCTTCTCTCAGGTTGATAAATGCCTCGTTGAGCAAGTAAAGCATTCCAGTGTCTGTGTCCTGAAGGTATCTCTGCACTGTACAGGCTGTGCCTATCTGGAGCGTATTTGTGATGGTGAGCGGTCCCATCGTGTAAGGTTTAACATCTATGCTCATAGGCATTTCCACTTCATACTGATTGCCCTGCTTGTCTGATCGGAATCTCTCTCCCAGCTCTGGGAGCTCACCGGCAAGTGCTATTATGTTCGCAAGCGTCTGCTTCGGGATGTATTCTCTTTTGATCTCTACTTCCCAGAATCTTCCTGTCAGATACACCCAGCCGTCTTCCGTCTGGGCTACCACCAGACCGTCCGTCTTATATGCCTGTTTCATCAAATTGTTCAGTACCTTCTCATTCAGAAACATTGTTCTCTTCCTCCTTCTCTTCTTCGCCTGATATACATGCTCTCAAATATTTATGTGGTACATTTGCCTTGACCCCATTGTATATAACATCTGCTCTAGCTGCATATCTCATAACATCCATAAGGGTAGTTATTTTAATCTCAGTTTTTCCCTCTGCTGTGAATTGATCTATTATTCCCATGTTCTACCTCCATATCATTAGCTGTCCGCACCAATGGCAGTGCGTGTGATTGTAACCTGTTCGTTTCCCGCACCGAGGACAGGCGAAATAGTTCTCACCCATCTTTACAGGCTGCTTACCAGTCTCATAGTCTGCAGTAAGTCTTCCCGAGAGTGCCGCTGCTTTGTCGTAATCGCTCACGATATCTATTGCTCCGGCGACTGCTGCCTTCTCACAGGATGATAAGCATCCATCTTTTATGTTCATAAGGTGCTTTATGATGTCTTCATTCCTCACTTAATTTCCCCCTTTCTAATCATCTGCTCTATGTCAAAGTGTGTGAAGCTCTCCTTGTATCCCTTCTCATGTAGCATGAGGACGTGATGCTTGTATAGCTTAATGACTGTTAATCTCTTCCACTCTGTACAGGTGCCGTGGGTATCTGCTTTTGCTTTAACCACAAGCATCTTTATCTTGCGGCCTGGCTGGCAGAGAATATTGTGTTTTGCTGTGATCTCGAATCCTGTCATGTGCTCTCCTTTCTAACTCCAACCTTTTGTGGAATGTAATATGTCCTTGAGCTCTTTCAGCTTCTCCCGGATTCCAGCCATCATCCTGAGAGCATCGCTGTAATGGTCATTAGATATCTCTCGTTCAAACTGTCTGACCGCCTTCAAGGCATCTTTTTTTCTGCTTTCAAAGTCTGCAACCTCTAGGATTTCCTTGTGATTTTGCGCCGGCGCAATTACTTCTGTTCCTTCAACATCGCTTTCAGACGCTGTGCATCCTTCTTCAGATCGTTCTTCGCCTTCAGAATCTGCTCGTTCAGGTTCTGAAGCTGATTCTCCAGCTCTGTCGTATCCCGTCTCTGCTGTTCCAACCATACTATCTTTGCTTTTATGTTCTGTTTCTCCGCGTACAGCGTTTCCAACTGCCTCACTATGTCCATCTGCTGCCTCCTCTACATCGTGATGTATCTCTTCTTCCTGTGCCAACGGCGTATCCTCTGTCTCCTTGCTCTCTTCTCTCTGATCTGTTGCCACATCTGCATTATCTTGTTCACTCGCTTCCTCCTCTCCGAAGTGTGTGCCACTATCTACTTTTATCAAATCATTCATTAAAAACCTCCTCTATCTATACAAAACACAACTGTCCGCTCTCTTCTTCGCCTATCTTCATGTTTGGCATTCTCTTCCTTACACAAAGTTCAGGAAGATTCGCCCTTACCATCGCCGCCGGTATAGGTGGACAGACTGCATTCCCACATCTCTTAACCTGTTCACTTCTTGAATATGTCTTACCTGTGTTGTCATGATCTATGATGTAATCATCCGGAAACCCTTGGCACCCATATAACTCCTTTGGCTCAAGCATTCTGAGACCAATGTCCACTATCTGATACTCAACACCTTGGATTGTTACAAGGCCGAATCGGTCTCTTGATGTCACTGTATCAAGCGGCTGTTCTATGTCCTGCCCTGTACCCTCTCCGTAGTATTTAATCAAGAATGCTCTGACCTCTCCAAAATGTCCGGCTGATGTTGTAACTGTATGCAGCGGTTCTCTCTCATCCTGACCTATCCCTGTCTTGTAAAACTTGCTGAGGAACGAAGTCACAAGGCCATATCTGTTTGAGCTGTCTACTGTCATGATCGGATTCTCTATACCTTGACCTCTTACCTCATCTGAATTGGTCTCCGAATGATATTGAATAAGTGTAGGACTTATTAGACAGTGCTCATTCTTGCTGACAATAGTAGTAAGTGGTTCTCTCACATCTTTGCTACGATCTGCAGAGAATCCAGTCTGACCTATCTGAACCATATATGGTTCTACAACTCCATATCCGTGCTTCCCTGTAATCGTCGGCATTGGATCTCTTATGTCCTGTGGCTTTCTATCGCCGCCATGATTGCACTGGATGATGAACGGCTCCGGATTATCCAGAACGAACTTCTTCAGCCCTCTTGCAATCCTCTGCATAGTCTTTGGTGCAAGCGGCCTCACCGCCCGGATGCCATACTTCTCCTTGATCTCCTCTGATGTATCAAAGATACTCGGACAAGGTAAGCTGAAATCAAGCTGTGTATACGCTCCAACATAAGGTTTGAGCAATCCCGCCTTGACCTCTTCACTGTCTGCTGGCGCATGTGTAGGCTTTGGCCACATGATAGGTACACCATCGCACCTTGCGATCATAAAGAATCTCTTTCTCTTGGTCGGTGCTCCGTAGTCTGCCGCCACAAGCTCTCTGAACTGTACCTCATATCCCAGCTCATTGAGCTGCTTTACAAATTGCCTGAATGTATCTCCTTGCTTTGCCTTTATCGGATGATGTCCTCGGTTGAGCGGTCCCCATGTCTTGAACTCCTCAACGTTCTCCAGCATGATCACTCTCGGTCTCACAAGTGCCGCCCATCTACATGCTACCCATGCAAGGCCTCTGATGTTCTTATCCTTTGGTTTTCCACCCTTAGCCTTACTAAAATGTTTGCAGTCCGGAGAGAACCAGGCAAGCGCTACCGGGTGTCCCTCACAGGCTTTCACAGGATCAACCGCCCACACGTTCTCACAATAGTGCTTTGTGTTTGGATGGTTGACCTTATGTATCCTTATGGCTTCCGGGTCATGGTTGATAGCTATATCAACACTGTATCCTGTTGCCATCTCAATTCCTGTTGATGCTCCACCACCGCCAGCGAAGTTATCAACTATAAGTTCTCCGTTTATCATGGCAGCACCTCCGGGTAATCATATATACTCAGCTGTACCGCCGGTACATCTTCCCACGGCACTCCGATATAATCTAGGACTCTTCCCCAGCCGAACTTTTCTCCTGTCTCTGGATCCGTGCAACACCTGTACATGTAGAACTCCCATTCCTTTGGATTCCGCTCTCTGAGCCTATCAAACCTGTGTGGCCGTTCTTCCATGTGGATTCCAAAGCCACACATGCTGCAGCCTGTCCGCTGTGCTCCTGTCGTTCTGAGATTTCCGTGTCCGTCATCCTCTATCCGTCCATATATAGCCGGTATGATTGTCTCAACCGGTTCATAAGGTATTGTGTTACCAGCCTTATCCTTACTGTATGGCTGCTCATAATAAAGCTTTGCAAACACATCTGTATGTGCGTGATACCAAGTGTCCATCTCCTGAGCAAGTCTCAATATGTCATTTCTGAGGTATGGTGCAAATGGCGCTGATCTCATTACTGTCTTGCCATAGTAATTGCATCCATGGTCTGTGAGAGCTTCTTCTCTCTGTCCACCCTCAGATGCCATCATGCCAAGGAACGGATAGCTTGAATGAGCCTTAGCCCAGTCATCGCATGGCTTCTCTTTCAGCCAATAGCAACAATCATTTGACACCTTGAAATTTGGCTTGTAATACATAACACCTTCATTCTCGTTCTCATATCCTCCGAACAGGTTAAGCCACTTCTGTGGCAGCTTCATGCGGCTGTTCTTCTGGAAGTGTCCAAGCTCTCCACATTCGCCTGTGATTATTGCATGTCGAACTGTCTTATTGTTTTCAGTCGGATTCTGAAGCAGCGCTATCTTTCCCGCTATCCTCTTGCTGATAACCGGGAACCCAACTTCATTGAGTACCTCAACTTTTGTCTTGAGTGGGTTCAGAATTGTCACTCCAAGAGCTTTATGTACCCTCTGTATGCTCTTATCTTCCAGAGATGACACTGACACCGCTGGAACATTGATGCCTATCGACTTCAGGAATATGTGTAGTGTAATACTGTCAAGACCGCCAACACTCACATGAGCCGTTTTGTCTCGTATCCGCATCTGCTCCATGAACTCTTCAGCTCTAAGTCTGGATCGCCGCACCTTAACTTCATACGGCTGGTTCTGGAGCATTATCATTTTCTCCCTGGCTTCTTTCTTGCGCTTCTTGTATTCCTCTAAGCCCTCATCCGGGCTGTCAAGTTCGCCGTTCTCTCCAAAAATTCTCGTTATTAAGTCTTCGTTCATTCACTTCTCAGGAACCCGCTATAGCATTACCCCGGCCGGAGGTTCGGCTCCTTTCGTGTGTTATTTATTATTGTTCAGCTCATCAGCCAGCATCTTCTCAAGCTGTCCAAGCTGTTCAGAATGATCTGTCTGTTTGAAGTTTGCAAATCCGTTTGGATTCACGTTCCGTGGCTGCCCTCGGCTCTTACCGTCATCCTTAAGCGCATATAGGCCTGTCCATCCCTGCATTATCGACTGATTGAGAATCTGTACCTGTTCATGCTTATCATGTGATAGCGACTCCAGCTTGTTCATCATCAGCGTTATTGCCCTGTCACTCATAGGCTTCTTGATGTCCTTACGGACCTTGATATACTCGGCCCAGTCCTTCATGATCGTCTGCGGCTTAAGCTCCTGTATCTCAATATCAAGCTTTCCAACGGCTGCGGTCTGTGCATCCACAAGCTCCGGGATATCTCACTGCAGGTACATATCTACGAAGTCCTTTGGTATTCCATTCTCTTTTGCGAGCGCATACAGGCTCAGCTCGTCACCTTCGTTGAACAGGTTCTCCGCCAGTGTATTGATCTCTTTGTAACTTTCTAATTCGCCAAATCTCTCAAACATATTAACCATCCTTTCGTGTTGTTATATTGTGTTTCATATACAGTGGCCAGAGCTGTTCCCACAGATCCTTGTTTGCCACATCCTTACCCTTTGTCGTTGTGTATCCATCCAGCGCCCAGCGTGCCAGGTTCTTAGTCATCATAGAGAGCACAAAGTCATCTGCTGAGATGATCTCTATCTCACAAGGCCTTGTGAATCTGGATAATGCAACCGTGATAGCCGATATCGTAGCTGCGTGATATGTGCCGTATATCATTCCAGAGCCTTCTACTCTTGTGACTCTGCCGCCCTGGGAGTGTTCCAGGATGTAACTGTATGTCTTGTGCGTCTCCTTGGTTGATGCGCTGTCCACGCTTACATATATGCGCTCCATTTACTCCCTCCTTCTCATCGTGTATCTTCGGTATGAGTAACTTGTAACCGGGTTGATGCCCTCGTATATCCTGACTATCTCATACCCTTTCTTTGGCTTTGGTTCTCTCTTCCAGTGTAGGAGCTTGTCCACCTTCGGCTCCGGCAGTGGCATATTCCGTGATGTGGAATATGAGGACTGTCTTATCCTCGGCTTTGACATGGTGCCATCTGCCTTCTCCTCTGTGGTGTTCTCATCCTTGGTCATGTAAGCGGCCAGCTTTGAGAAATCGTCATCATATACCTTGTCCGATAGTCTAATCTGCTCGGCATATATACCGCCTTTCTCCCACACCCTTTTGATGATCGATGCTGTGTCTCCTATCTCGTTCACTACGAGGTGTATGTGCCATGCTCCTTTTGTTCCCTGTTCTATGTTGCGGATCCATCGGAGCTCTTGCCCTCTCTTTCTGTATTCTGCTTTCACCTTCCGGATAAACTTCCCGAAGTGGGCTATCGCCTCCTTCATGGTGGGTGGTCTGTTCCTCTTCTCGTAGGTGAGGGTGATGAAGGTATCACCCAGACTGAAGTATTCAAGGAGCTTGTGCCTGCATCTCTTCACCTTATTCTGATGGTTGATGATTGCCGCCTGCTCGGGTGTGGGCTTGCCTCTCGGCTTTCTCTTTCCTCCCGGGTGCCCATACCTGCCATCGTGGAACTCCTCCACCTCTATGATCCGTCTCTTCCGGAAGGTGTAAGTCTTTCTCCTTACTATGTAATCACCCTCTTTTGTCATAAGATTAATAACTTAATCGAGTATCAAACAGGGCACTCAAGTCCCTGTTTTCCTTGCTTTTTTAAGTGCTGGGTGATAAAATATAAACAGTATATATTTTTACTTTTTCACCCTGACAGGCGTTTGCAGACGCTTGTCTTTTTTTATATTTCAATCCTGTACCACATGGTCAGCATCAAGTCCTGAAACTTATACGGCATGTCCATGTCCGGCCGAATGGGTTTCATGAGTCCAAGCCGTTCATAATCCCTATGCTTGATCTCAAGGTGGCAGTCATACTGCTTTACTTCTTCATCTCCTGTGATTCCCAGCTCGGCAAGCTTCGCGCCACCTCTGATGAATTCCAGTGAAGTCTTATAGCCTGTGAATACCATGTTGCCGGCTCTGATTATCTGTATGTGATCTGATCCGGCTCTGTACGCAAGTGCCTCACTCATCTTCATCCAGCTCATCCTCCTCGTCGTAATACATCATGATCTCGTAGTCATCCACGAAACCGTCATTTGCATAGAAGAACAGAATAAGTATTGTTACGCTGATCAGGAGCACCGGCATGAGCACAGCAAATTCTTTCCAACTCCACGCCATGCGGAGCAGGCTGTACAGTGACATGATTGCCGACAGCAGCGCTACTCCAACCACGGTGTAGAGTATTGTATTTTTTATTGCTCTTCTTTTTTTGATTTCTTTGTTCTTCATCATTTTCTTTCTCCTTCTGGTGGCGCTCTTTGCAATGTATCGTCACCTCCTTGTATTTTTGTCCGCGCTGACAATAGAGAACCTTTGCGGAGTCGAACCGCCTACAGCAACTGCTGCCTCCCGGATGAAAAGGTCCTGGACTATACTCTCAATCCAATAGCCTCCTCAAGCTTTGCTTTCGAGATGTAGTACCACCATTTGCTCTTGTTCTTTACTGCGTAGCCAATTGGGAGCTGTCCACGCTGGAGTCCCGTTCGGACAAATTGTGGGGACACCTGCATCAATCTAGCCGCTTCGTTTACTGTGATTCGGTTTCTGTCTGTTTTTTCTTCCATGGTTATTCTCCTTCCTGTTGCATGTCGTATTCCGCTAATACATGTCTAATGTCGTCAATAAACGGTTGTATGCTTTCTCCATCAAGACTGCAGGTAAGCATTTCCATATCCAAAGTCGCCTTAAGTGTCTTAAGAAACGACTTTCGTGCATCCGCTTTTATTTCGTCTGGATCCAGATTTATACTTTCAGATTCTTTGTACACATATGTACTTGGCGACAATGTGTATGAATTCTGCACTATCTCTTCTAGGGGAACAGGGCGGCTCATTTCATCGTTCTCTATCACTATGTCTGTAGTCGTGCGGTTCCTTCTCAGCACTATCAGGCATGTGGCTATTGCTGTGTCCTCAAATGTATTTCCGGGGACGTTGACAACTCTATCTATGTAGTTGTTCTCTATGAACCACTGCCGGATCTTGCCTTCTCTCTGCCCTCGGTACAGTATTCCAGGGAACTCCAGGACAACAGCCACTCCCTCATCTGAGAGATGATATAGTATGTGCTGCATAAACGCCCAATCCGCTTTCGACGGCGGTGCCATCACCGGCGCAGCGCTGAATCTTGGATCATTATCCAGCTTGTCCGGTTCCCACTTGACTGAGAACGGCGGATTTGCCACGATGCAGTCAAACTTCATGTCTGGGAACGCATCGCACATTAGTGTGTTACCTGCTGCCCCGTGGAAGTTTGGAATATCTATTCCGTGTAGCTGCTCCGCATCAATCTCCTGTCCGTATTTTTCTACGTCATCGTCAAATACCCGCAGTAAATTTCCAGCGCCACAGGTTGGGTCGTATACAGTTTTTACGCTTATGTCAACATACTCCTTAAGCTTTTCGGCGAGCTCTGGGGGCGTGTAGAATACGCCGCCCTTACGGAATTCCTGTCTTATGCTTTTGATACTCTTCTGTTTCATGAACCACCATGTCCCTTCGTTTTCTTGCCCGTGGGATGATGGTATACCGTAGCTTTTATAAGAAGATCCTTGTCACTCGGCATAACAAACACTCCATTATTCTGTCTAAGACCATTTATCAGCATGCTATATGCGAGCTGTGTATCATCATAGTTATTGTATTTGCCAAGAACTCCTCCTCGTGTAGCCGTGCCAGCACAAACCTTTATTGTGCACTCATCCCGATATATGTTCACAATGTGATCCGTGTTGTACACATCGTTGCAGTCTTTATTAAGTATGAACATCACTCATCCTCCTCTGCTCCTATGTCATGCATCTTGTAAAATTCCCAGGCTTTTCTCCGCATCTCTTTCTCCGCTTTGCGCCTCTTGCATCGTTTGTATATGTCGGCCAAGATGTGATATATCAACACTCCTGTGAACACGCCGGCAGTTATTACTATATATTCCATATCTACACTCCTTCTGGGGTACAATTTGTACCCCTGTTGATTACTCAAGCCAGCCATTTCCCAAATAGTAGAATCCATACACCAGAGCGATTGTCGCTATAATCCAAATAATCCAAAATATCACAGTTCCAACACCTGACTCCAGATAGTCGATTGTCTCTTCTATGTTTGAGTCATTGAAGAATCTGCTGTTATCTGAAATTGTGCCGTTCATAAGCTTTGTATAAATCGTTCCTGTATAGCTCGTACCTATACCGTAGTAGTTGTATCTCACGTAATATGATTCATTTAACGTGTTGATGTATTTCTCTGAGGGGAGCGCAACCTTATTTGAGGGGAATTTCACTCCACAGAAGGTTATTTCTTTACACTTGATATCCTCACTGCTCACGGCATCCCACGACCAGTATGTTTGTGTTGTGGTATGTGTTCGCCCATTGCCGTCAACGGTCGTTACTGTCCGTGTATGCTGTGTGTAAATTTCCTTAACCTTTTTCACATACATATATTCCCCGCCAAGCTCCGGGTATGTAACTGAATCAACTGCTTTAAGATCTCCATATACAAATGCATTACCAACGTTGGTGTCCATGCCGTATTGGAGCAACTCCTGGCTATTTATTTTGACTGCTTTGTTATACTGCTCGTTCTCGTCCATCTGATGTTCGGATATCTTGTTTGAAATAAAGATACCTATCATGATCATCACCGCAATTATCGAAATACTTGCAAGGACCTCTCGCTTTGTGATTTCAAAATTCATACGCTACTCCTCTGTAAACAGATCCTGTGGAGCATCAACAGGCGCATTGTAGTTAAGGTATTCATATTCCTGTACCTCATACCCAAGCATTCCCAGGAATAACCTAGATGGAAACTTTCTCACATATCTTTTATATTCCTTGACCTGCTTGTTATAGTTGCTCCGGTACTCAGCTATCATGTTCTCCGTCATAGACAGCTCATTCATCAGCGTTTTATAGTTTTCGTTAGATTTAAGCTCAGGATATGCCTCTGCAACCGCTGTTAGAGCTGTTGTAACGTTCTCTATGTCACCGGCTGTTCCTCGACCTTCTGCAACCGCCATGAGCGTCTCTGATTCATGTTTGTCATATTGCTTTACACAATCTGCCAGGTTGTATACCAGATCAACTCTGCGCTTTTCCTGTACTTTTATGTCTGATGAGGCTGTATTTACCTGTTCCTCTAAGGCTATAGCCTTATTCTGTGAACTCTGAATTCCGAACACTATCATCAGTACAACTGCTACTATTCCAACGCCAATTATCATTGGCAGTTTCCAATTTGTATTTTTCATATCTATTTCCTTTCTTTTTGTGATACACTCTCCTTATAGGCTCCCGTTAAGCCTAATATTTATGGAAGGAGGTCATATCATGGATCGTGATAAAATCAATTCTGTTGTGGATTCTGCTTTTGATAAGTCTTTCTCTGATTGGTCCAACAAAATAGAGAAAGAGCTATATCCAAGCGCTTTCAAGGATGAGTACAGTTGGTTAAGAGTGAAAAATTCTCTTCAGATCAATAACTCTTATCTGAAGTCTGCACTCAAGCAGGCGCTTTCTGAGCTATTAGCAGATTAGTTGTCACTTTCTTCAAGTGATCTGGCGACCGTTCGAGCCTGTACAAGGCTTGACAGGGCAGTTATCATTTCTGGGCTGTCCTGGCCGCCTTTTATCTCGTCCTCTATGTATTCAATTGTTTCGTCAAGTTTGTTCATGTTAAACATCTGCATTCTCCTTTCGCTTATGCACTCGCATTATGCGAGTATGTGATTAAAAAAAATATTCTGTACTGTCGTATTGTAATAATTTGCTATCCTGATTTTTATTTCATCAGTTGGTATTCGTCTACCTATTTCATACATCGCATATGTAGACTGACTTATTCCTAGTGCCTTGGCTACCTCTGCCTGCGTTTTAGTGCCTCTAAGACTTATCAGTCTTTTAGCAATTGCCTTTTTATCCAACTGTCTTCCTCCTTTCTTTCATTTTTATTATCGCCTCATGCGATATTCTGTAAATGATATTATCGCATTATGCGAGTATTGTCAATCACTTTTTGCGATATTTTTGCTTGACTTTATCGCATTATGTGATATTCTACTGTTATAGGAGGTGCTTATATGGCTGAATTAAAGGATATTTTAAAAAAACTACGTGCTGAAAAAAATATGAGTCAAGCAAGCCTGGCGAGTGAATTAAAAGCGGGGGTAAGCACTGTAGCATCATGGGAAGTAGGTAAAAGATTTCCTAGTCGTGAAAATATGGAACAATTAGCTGATATCTTCAATGTAGATTTAGCATATTTATATGGCGAATCTGAAATACGCCAACGCATACATATAGATAATGATGGAAATGCCATGATTTCCATGGACAGTATAGCAACTCAAATTCCAGTCCTTGGACGTGTTGCTGCTGGAATTCCTATTAAGGCAATTACAGATATTGTTGATTATGAAGAAATACCATCTAGTCTAGCCAAAACTGGCGATTTTTTTGCACTAAAAATAAAGGGCGATAGCATGGAACCTAAGATCAGCAATGGTGATGTTGTAATTGTAAGGCAACAGGATGACGCTGAGACCGGAGACACTGTTATCGCATTAATTAACGGTGATGATGCCGTATGCAAAAGGCTGCGGAAGTATAAAGAGGGGTTGGAGTTGATATCCACTAACCCTAGCTACTCTCCTCTTTACTTCGATGAAGAAACTATAAAAACTAAGCCAGTCCGAATCATTGGCAAAGTTGTAGAACTGAGAGCTAAATTTTAATGGAGTAAATTATGCAAAAATTTATTTTTGAACACCTAATTGAAGATGGAAAAGAAAAGATATTTGATTCTGAAAAGGATGCTATTAAATATGCACTAACAATGCATAGTAACTATGCCGGCGATATGGTCGTTGTTGATGTTTCTGCAAAACAACTGATTGATTATAAATCCGGTGTTCCAATTCCATGCACAACTTATCGCAAGGAAGTATGGACAAATTAAACTTGAAGGGGCTGAAAAAATGCGCATTATACGCATTTTGCTATTGACTTTTATACGTATAATGCGTATAATATAATCATAAGGAGGTAAGAAATGACAGTCAGAGAACTTGAAAAACTTCTTCTCCAAGATGGTTGGATTGCAGTCAAGCAGGTTGGCTCACACAGGCAGTACAAACACCCTAACAAACCTGGTAAGGTTACAGTTCCAATACATAAAGGTGATGTAAGCAAAGGAACAGCAAATTCAATATTGAAACAGGCAGGGCTTAAATAAGCCCTGCTGGTTACACATAGAAAGGGGTTTTATTATGAAGTTAGTATATAAAGCAATATTTACACCATTTGAAGATGGTGAGGGTTATACCGTTGAGGTGCCAGATCTTCCAGGATGTGTTACCGAGGGAGATAGTCTTGCTGAGGCTATTGAAATGGGACAGGATGCCGCATCTGGCTGGATCCTCGGAGAACTTGAAGATGGTCATAGTTTCCCACGTCCAAGTGATCCATCATCTATTACCATTCCGGAAGGATCATTTGCTAATTTTCTTGTATTGGATATTGATGCCTATTCAGAGCGATATGGAAGTAAGTCTATTCGCAAGAATATAACTATTCCGGCATGGCTCAATACCTACGGCGAAAAGAATAATGTAAACTTTTCTAAAGTGCTTACAGATGCCCTGTTAAAACAGGCATCTAACTAGATTGCGCCGGCGCAATTAAGGAGTTGATTTTATGATTACTATCACATACAACGAAAAGTTATATACAAAGCGTAAAGTGAAAACAATTAAGACCATATGTGAGTGTGCTGGCAGCATACTTTTTATGGCAGCGTTGATATCTCTTATTGCCTTTGATATGCCAGGGTTCTTCCTGATCTACTTTGTTGTAGCTCTTGTGCCTTGCGTCGGAGCTCTAAGGTGTCTGAGAATCCTTAAGCATGGCCAATACAATATATAAAAAAATCCTCCAGGTGCTACCAACACCCGGAGGACAAGTTACCCACAGACTAGGCTTATGAATAACCATAAATCGCAATATGATTATATCATAAGCCTTCGGATTTTAACAGGGCTTATTTTTTATGCCCTTTTTTAGGAAGGATGATGAAGTATGAGGAATGCGAACGGTTTCGGATCCGTATATCGGCTGTCTGGCAAGCGACGCAAGCCATGGGCGGCTCGCAAGACTGTAGGCTGGACATTTGATGAAGATCGTGGAAAATCATATCCTATCTACAGCTTTATTGGCTACTACGAAACAAGGGCGCAGGCTCTGACCGCTCTGGTCGAATATAATAAGGATCCTTATGATTTACACCACGATACTATCACCTTTGCCGAGGTATATGATAAATGGTCTGATATACACTTCGAGAACGTAAGCAAATCAAACATCAACGGATATAAGGCGGCTTATGCATTGTGTGATGACATAAAGGATATGCCAATACGGCAGATAAAGCTGGATCACCTTCAGAAGGTTGTTGATAAGAGTGGTAAAAATACACCAACACTAAAGAAGCTCAAGGGATTGTTCGGTCTCGTGTATGACTATGCTGTGATTCATGAGATCGTCCAGCAGGATAAAAGGGATATGGTCAGATATGTCGATATATCTAAGGCAGGAAACCCGAACTCTATCAAGCGTTCACCGTTCACGAAACGCGAAATAATGACCCTCTGGAGTCTGTACAAGTCCAATTACTACTTATCTGTTGTATTGATGCTCATTTACACAGGGGTGCGTATAAGCGAGCTCCTGGAGCTTAAAAAAGAAGATATACACATGGATGAACGATGGTTCTATGTTGGCAAGTCCAAGACCGATGCGGGAATCAGGGAGGTTCCTATTGCCGACAAGATATACCCTTTGTTTGAATACTGGATGGCCAAGGACTGTGACAACCTTATCTGTACACCAGATGAGGAACCATTCACTTATCAGAACTATTATGACTCGTATTGGATTCCTCTCATGATTCAGCTCGGCTTTGGTAAATTTATTGTTGTAGAGGGTAGGAAAGAACCTGTATACGAAGGACATAGACCGCATGATGCAAGACACACATGTGTATCTCTCCTGACCGCCGCCGGAGTCGATGAACGAATCGTAAGGTCGATAGTCGGACATAAAGGCCAGGGAGTCACGGAGACTGTATACACGCACATTGAACTGGCGCTGAAACTGGAGGCGATAAATAAGATATGAGTAGATCAATATATAAAAACAACTACGCAAAAGCGAACTACGACAGGATAACCCTTCAGGTCCCTAAGGGCACAAAAGAGGAATGGAAAGCTCTGGCCGCTGATAATGGGCTGAGTTTGAATGAATATATCTGCAGACTGGTAGCTGGCAATCAGGTAGAGATTTTTGACAGAATGCAGATTGCTGATAAGTACAGAAGAATGATCCGAACGCTTACCGGCAGCACTAAGGATGGCTACGCAGTCACGCTCAAGGATGGTTTTGTGTATGAGGATGGAACCTCTCAGTTCTGGTCAAAATCTAAGCCAGAACTACGAAAGAATATAAAGAAGTGTCATGCACATGACACCTTGTAGAGTGTTACTAGTGTGTTTCTAGTGTGTTACTAGTAGCGAAAAAATCGGGTATTCTTGGGTGGTTTTTGCGCCGGCGCAAAATAAAGAAAACCCGCAGAAACACTTGATTTCTGCGGGTTCTTGAAAATCTGAATTTGATCGTTCCTTATCTCTTTGAGAACTGTGGAGCACGACGAGCGGCCTTGAGACCGTACTTCTTTCTCTCCTTCATTCTTGGATCTCTTGTAAGGTATCCAGCCTTCTTAAGGATTGGTCTGTACTCAGCATCAACCTCAAGGAGTGCTCTTGAAATACCATGTCTGATAGCTCCAGCCTGACCTGTGAAACCACCACCACATACGTTAACGAGTACATCGTACTTGCCCTCTGTGCCTGTAGCAACGAGTGGCTGCTTTACGATAACCTTGAGTGTATCAAGGCCAAAGTACTCATCCATATCCTTCTTGTTTATAACGATCTTACCAGTACCTGGAGTGATGTAAACTCTGGCGATACTGCTTTTTCTTCTTCCTGTTCCATAGAACTTTGTTGTCTTAGCCATCTGTTAATCTCCTCCTTCTTAGTACTTAATCTCTAATACTTCTGGCTTCTGTGCCTGATGCTTGTGATCTGCACCAGCGTATACGTGAAGCTTTGTGATCATCTCTCTGCCAAGTGGTCCCTTTGGAAGCATTCCCTTAACTGCAAGGTAGATAACATCCTCTGGCTTCTTAGCCATCTTCTCACGAAGAGTTGTCTCTTTCATACCACCTACATAATCTGAGTGGTTGTAGTATACCTTCTGATCTAACTTCTTACCAGTTACCTGGATCTTGTCAGCGTTTACTACTATTACATAATCACCTGTATCAATGTGTGGTGTAAATGTTGGCTTGTTCTTTCCTCTTAAAATGCTTGCGATCTCTGATGCAAGACGACCTAAAGTATGTCCTGTAGCGTCAACTACATACCACTTTCTCTCTATTGTTGATGGGCTTGCCATAAAGCTCTTCATCGTGGTACCTCCTAAATTATTCTTTTATAATCTTCTTTACTAATGTATATTCAGCACATTCCTTACCGGGGCATTGGTTCGAAACGCACTTATAAACTTCGCATACTTTGCAAGTATATTATAATTACATTTTGTTGTCAACTATTTTTTCCAACAAAAATATCCGGCGATACATGTGCACCGCCGGATACCATATTATCATTCATTCTTCTGTCTGTAAATACTATCTTTTATTTAGAAATCCACCTCTGTGTCATAGTAGCAGCACTTCAGCAGCTTCTCCATCTCCTCCTGGCTTGGCTGTCTTGGGTTGGAGCCTGTACATGCATCAAGTATCGCATTTGCAGCGATCTCAGGAAGTCTCTCAAGGAATACGTCCTCCGGAACAAAGCCCTGCTCACATGGATAGCTGTCTGGTCCATAATTCTTGATACAGTGAGGTATGTTCAGCTCATCATTCATCTTGCGCAGATATGCGATGAGAAGAGCTATCTTCTCGTCGAGGGTCTCTCCGCCAAGGCCCATGAAGTCTGCTATCTCGCCGTAACGAATCTTTGCTGTCTCATCCTTTGCATTGAAAGCGATAACCTTTGGAAGATACATCGCATTTGCTGCTCCGTGGATGATATGTGCACCGTAATCGGCAAATGCTGCTCCGGTCTTGTGTGCCATTGAATGTACGATTCCAAGCAGTGCATTTGAAAATGCCATACCTGCCAGGCACTGCGCATTGTGCATTGCGTCACGCTTCTCCATGTCTCCGTTATATGATCCAACCAGATCATTCTGGATCATCTTGATGGCATGAAGTGCCAGTGGATCAGTAAAATCGCAGTTTGCTGTCGATACATAAGCCTCGATTGCATGTGTCATGGCATCCATACCTGTGTGAGCAACCAGCTTCTGAGGCATGGTCTCTGCCAGCTCAGGATCTACGATCGCAACATCAGGTGTAATCTCAAAATCAGCTATCGGATACTTGATTCCCTTCTCGTAATCTGTGATGATTGAGAATGCGGTAACCTCTGTTGCAGTTCCTGATGTTGAAGAAATAGCGCAGAAATGAGCTTTCTTTCTAAGTTCAGGGATTCCAAATACCTTACACATATCCTCAAATGTCGCATCAGGATACTCATACTTTATCCACATAGCCTTTGCTGCGTCTATAGGTGAACCACCGCCGATGGCCACTATCCAGTCAGGCTCAAATTCAAGCATGGCTGCTGCACCCTTCATAACTGTCTCAACCGAAGGATCTGGCTCAATTCCCTCAAACAACTTAACTTCCATTCCAGCTTCCTCAAGGTACTGTACTGCCCTGTCCAGGAATCCAAATCTCTTCATGGATCCGCCTCCGACACAGACCATAGCTCTCTTACCCTTGAATGTCTTGAGTGCCTCCAAAGCACCTTTTCCGTGATACAGATCTCTTGGTAACGTAAATCTTGCCATTGTTTGCCCTCCTAAAATCAAAATAAAAAAAACCAATCATGTTATCTTCACTGAAACACCTTGAAATATTCCGAACACTTCGAAACAATTCCTGACATATCCGTCATGTAGCAGCATTTCAATGTAATTATAACATGATTGGCTCTTGTTTTCATTATTTTTTGTGCATTTCACACAATGTTTTTAATCTATTTTTCACTGTTTTGCTAGATGTTTTCCACTTTTCATTCTTATTTCTAGATTATTTCAAGTCCACTTTTCCAAGTTATTATATACAAAATATAACCACGCTATTTTATAAACTGCCAACATATTATTAGCAATTTTATCTTATCCCGACAAATATTATACGTCTACAGCCGTTTACGTCTACAGATATTTTATCTCCACAAGAGTAAGCCCCTTGGCCTCGGCTTTCGGACCAGCTTTCGTCCTATCCTTAGCCTCAAGTATTGACTCCATACAGTCCTCTGGCCAGATTCCAAGACCTATCTTCATCAAAGTTCCCACTATGATACGGACCATATTGTACAGGAAACCATTTCCGCTTATCCTTATATGTATCATATCACCAACTTTATCTATGGTTATATCTGTTATTGTACGGAATGTATTCTCCACCTGAGACCTTGATGAACAGAAGCTCTTGAAATCATGCTCCCCAACCAGCACTGCCGCAGCCCGCTTCATCTTATCTATATCAAGTGGATAATAGACGAATGTCGAGTAAAGACGCTCTGTCGGCATATCAAATCTTCTGTTTAATATCTTGTATTCATATGTCTTGATCGTGTCACAGTATCTCGGATGAAAATCGTCAGCCACCTGGCATGACTCCTGTATCCTTATGTCTTCCGGGAGCCGTTGATTAAGCGCAAATGAAAACTTCTCTCCAGGTATTCCTGATTCAGTGTCGAACACCGCCACATTTCCCAGTGCATGTACACCGGAATCCGTTCTGCTGGCTCCTATAACCTTTATATCCTCATGACAAAGCTCGCTGAGTGTCTTATTCAGGACTTCCTCAACCGTTATTCCATTTATCTGAACCTGCCATCCACAATAATTTGTTCCATCGTAGGCTACGATCAATTTTACTCTCTTCATATTCATACTAGGGATGTATCTGACACATCCGTATCCTTTTCTATATTATCGATGTATCTGAATTATCCATATCCTTTTCTATAATTATCAATGTATCTGAATTACTCTCCTGCCTCTAATACATTCTCAGGCAAATATACATACAGCGCAATTCTTAATCAAGCCCGATCGTCATTGACTCTGTAATGTTTAAAACAAATCTATATACAAACGACTTTTGATCCCGAAGTGCGCATGTATCCCGAAATAAGATTGCAGGATTTCCTACATCACACATCTGTATACTATCATGCATCCCAGATACACCAACACTATAGCATAACTTACATAGTCTGTTCCACTGTATTTTAACGGATTCATGCGGCTCCTGCCTTCGCTGCCGTCAAAACATCTGGCATCCATGGCCTGGGCAAGATCTGTGGCCCTCCTTATCGCCGATACAAATAATGGTACAAATACAGGTACATAACTCTTTATCCTCTTGAATATATTGCCACTCTCGAAGTCCGCACCTCTGGAAAGCTGTGCCTTCATGATCTTATCCAGCTCCTCCATAAATATCGGGATAAATCGCAATGCAATCATAAGCATCATGGCCATATCAGACACCGGAACCTTTATTTTCTTCAAGAATCCCAGACTGCTCTCCAGTCCATTTGCCAGATTCATCGGTCTTGTAGTGTACGTCATGACAGATGAGCCTATTATGAGGTATACAAGGCGTATAACCACAAGCACCGTAGTCATCACACTGTTATCTGTTATGCGAAGTCTGTGCCAGCTCCAAAGTACCCGTCCGTCCCCGTTGAACACGCTGAATATTGCTGTAAACAGAATAAACATCCATATGACCTTCAGTCCCCTGCAAATGTATGTTATCGGCACCCTACTCACCGCCACATATATACAGAGGAATGCCGTTGCGGCAAGTATCATGATCCAGTCCTTGCAAAGAAACAGCGATATGGCATATAGAAATGTTATTGCAAGCTTTGTTCTCGGATCCATTCTATGTATCACAGAACTGCCACTGTAATATTGTCCTATTGTAATATCTCGTATCATAGTAAATCTCCTATTCCGGGCACCCGGGAACATCTATACCGTACTGCTCAAGTAAGCTCCTGTCCTCAAAAAACTCACCTGTCCCTCCATCATACACTATCCTTCCATGCTCCATAAGAAGAATCCTCTCTGACATCTCATACACATCCTCCATGTCGTGGGATACCAGTATGATCGTCACATTTTTCTCTCTGTTGAGCTTTCTGACGAGATTCCATAACTGCTCCCGGCTCTCTCCGTCAAGTCCGCATGCAGGCTCATCAAGGATCAATACGTCTGGCTCATATGCCAGTATTCCCGCTATTGCCGCCCTCTTTTTCAAACCACCGGACAATTCAAATGGAGAATACTCCGCATATTTCTCCGGTACTCCCACCAACTCAAGCGCCTTTCTGGCGGCATCCTCAGCCTCTTTCTTTGGCATTCCAAAGTTTATCGGACCATACATTACATCCTTGAGCACCGTATTCTCAAACAACTGGGACTCAGGGGACTGAAATACATACCCTATCCTCCTGCGGATATCCTTGATATTTCTTACACTCTGCACATCCGTATCATACAGATATACCTTGCCACTCTGTGGAACTATCAGCTTATTTATCATTTGAAGCAGTGTACTCTTTCCCGATCCGGTCTGCCCTATTACAGCGACAACCTGTCCTTCATATATTTTGATGTTTATATCAGAAAGCGCCTGAAATGACTCATTTCCATTCACATACGAATATGATACATTCTGAAGCTCAACTATACATTTTTCTGAATTATCTGCAGTCTTCTCATCCTCAGCATGATTACTCTGCGCATTGTTCATATCGCTGCTTATATCCATATGCCTGTTCTTATATTTATAGCAGATATCGATCGGTATTCCGGCCCTACGCTTCATATCAACCGGTATCTCCAGTCCATAGCTCTTAAGCCGGTCAACATCTGTGAATACATCTCCAGGTGTACCCTCTGCCACGATCCTGCTATTATCCAATATGTATACTTTATCCGCCATAAGTGCCTCAGCTATCCTGTGAGTCACCATTATTACGGTTATTCTCTTTTCTTTGTTCAATCTCTGCACAAGCTCCAGCATATCCTTTGCTCCCTGCGGGTCAAGCATGGATGTCGCCTCGTCTAGCACTATACAATCCGGAGTCATCGCCATGGACGATGCGATTGCAAGCCGCTGTTTCTGTCCACCGCTTATTCTTGACGTATTGGCATACTTATATGCTGTGAGCCCTGTGAGCTCCAGCATCTCATCTATCTTCTTCCATATATCTTCGCTGCAGACGCCAAGATTCTCCAGCCCAAATCCTATATCCTCAGCGAGGGTGTTGCCGACTATCTGGTTATCGGGATTTTGAAACACCATTCCTACCTGTCGTCTGACTGATGTAAGCTCTCCCATCTCCGCCATGTCTTTTCCACCTATGACTATCGAACCCTCATGCGGTGCAAGCAGTCCATTCAAATGTCTTGCAAACGTAGACTTCCCTGAACCGTTTCTGCCAAGGATCGCGATTATCTCCCCCTTGTCGGCAAGAAAATCTACATCCTTTATTGCCCAGTTCTCCCCTATCTTATTGCCGTCTTTATCCTTTATATTAAATTTATGAGATAGTCCTTTTACATTTATGAAGCTCATAATCTTTCCAATCTATATCAATGAAATCTCTATATTTCACTAAATTTTATTAAAAAACAGGGCCGCCGTACACGAACGTAAACTAATACGTCTATGTACTGCAGCCCTGTTTATTTATCTGTATAATATCAATCTATCAATCCATTATACTAACTCGAGAATAACCTCAAGAGCCTGATCGCCCTTACGCTGACCGATCTTGATGATTCTTGTGTAACCACCCTTACGTCCTGCGTACTTTGTACCATACTCATCGAATAACTTCTGTGTTAAGTCGATCTTCTTAGTACCGGCCTTCTTACCAGCAGCATCTGTAGGAACTTCAACAACTGGATATAAAACCTTGAGCATCTCTCTTCTGGCATGAAGTCTTGAAGGCTGATCCTTCTTAACTGTCTTCTCAACTGTGTCGTATACTGTAACCTTCTTACCGTCTACAACTTCCTTAATTCTCTTGCCATCTTTATCCTTCTTAGCAACCTTAGCCTGAACTGTAACCTCATCGTAGTTGTCCTTCTCAGCAACTGCTAAAGTGATGAGCTTCTCTGCGATCTTAACAACTTCCTTAGCTCTTGCCTCTGTTGTCTTGATCTTTCCATGATACAGTAACTGAGTTACCTGGTTACGAAGTAATGCGTTTCTCTGTGCGCTTGCTTTTCCAAGCTTTCTATACTTTGCCATTTTAATTATCCTCCTATACCCTTTGCGGGTCTTCACTGTGCTTACTATTATTCAGCTTGAGTGGTATACGGGAACTGCTATTAGTCCTCGTTCTGATTAAGTGATAAGCCTAACTCCTTAAGCTTAGCTAATACTTCATCCAGTGACTTACGACCAAGGTTACGAACCTTCATCATATCCTCTGGTGTCTTGTTTATAAGTTCCTGAACTGTGTTGATGCCAGCTCTCTTCAAACAGTTGTATGAACGAACTGATAACTCGAGCTCATCGATATTCATCTCAAGAACCTTTTCCTTCTCGTCTGTTGTGCTCTCAACCATAACATCTACAAGACGTGCGTTCTCTGATAAATCTACGAACAGCTTCAAGTGCTCTACCAGAAGATTTGCAGCAAGACTTACTGCCTCATCTGGAGCAAGAGCTCCGTTTGTATATACATCAAGAGTTAACTTATCATAGTCAGTAACCTGACCAACACGTGTATTCTGAACTGTAAGGTTTACTCTTTCAACAGGGGTGAAGATTGAGTCAATAGCGATGACATCAATTGGTGCATCTGCTTCCTTGTTCTTGTCAAGGCTTACATATCCACGTCCGTTGACAATTGTAAGCTCCATCTCAAGCTTTGCGTCCGGACCACTAAGGTTTGCGATTACAAGATCAGGATTTACGATCTCTATATCTCCGTCAACCTTGATATCTCCTGCCTTAACAACGCGCTCACCAACAACATCGATGTATGCCTGCTTTGGCTCAAATGTATCTGAGTTATTCTTGATAACGACATTCTTGATGTTCATTATTATCTCAGTAACATCCTCTTTTACACCTGGTATTGAGCTGAACTCGTGTAAAACACCCTTTATCTTAACGTGGCTTACAGCGGTACCTGGTAATGAAGAAAGCATTATTCTTCTAAGTGAGTTACCAAGTGTTATACCGTAACCTCTCTCTAAAGGCTCGATTACAAACTTGCCATATTTGTTGTCATCTGAAGTCTCAACGATCTCGATTTTTGGTTTTTCAAACTCAAACATCTAAGCCCCTCCTTTACGGGTTTTAAAATGCTACACTCCAAGTTACAAAATGTATAAATAAAGAACAAATCTTACTTAGAATATAACTCGACGATGAGAGTCTCATTTACAGGAACATCGATCTGCTCTCTGCTTGGCTTCTCTACAACTTCACCTGCGAGGTTATCTCTGTCTGCTGTTAACCAACCTGGTACGAGAACACCCTCTGTTGCAGCCATGATATCCTTGTATCTCTGAAGAGACTTGCTCTTCTCTCTGATCTCGATCTTATCGCCTGGCTTAACTGAGTATGAAGGGATGTTTACACACTTGCCATTTACAAGTACGTGCTTGTGATCTACGATCTGTCTAGCCTCTCTTCTTGTTCTTGCAAAGCCTAATCTGAAGATGATGTTGTCAAGTCTAAGCTCAAGTAATGTCATGAGGTTAGGACCTGTTAATCCCTTCTGCTGCTCAGCCTTTGCATAAAGGTTACGGAAAGGCTTCTCAAGTACACCATAAATGAACTTAGCCTTCTGCTTCTCGCGGAGCTGAAGTCCATACTCGCTCTGCTTTCTATTTGATCTGTTTGGTCTTCTGTTTGACTTCTTGTCTATTCCGAGATACATTGGCTCCATGCCTAAAGATCTGCATCTCTTAAGAACTGGGGTTCTATCTACTGCCATCTTGTTTGTACCTCCTCTAATTAAACTCTTCTTCTCTTTGGTGGACGACATCCGTTATGTGGAACCGGAGTAACATCCTTGATACTAACTACATCTATACCACATGCTGAGAGTGCACGAATTGCAGCCTCTCTTCCTGAACCTGGTCCCTTGACAAATACGTCGATTGTCTTGAGTCCGTAAGGTGCAGCAGCCTTTGCGGCTGTCTCTGCAGCCATCTGAGCAGCATATGGAGTTGACTTCTTAGAACCCTTAAATCCTAATCCACCAGCGCTTGCCCATGAAAGCGCATTGCCTTCAGCGTCTGTTAATGTAACAATTGTATTATTGAAAGATGACTGAATATGAGCCTGTCCGTGCTGTACGCTCTTTCTGACACGCTTCTTAGCCACTTTTTTAGTTGCCTGCTTAGCCATTAGCCTAAACCTCCTATGGTTTTTTACAAATATATTCTATAAATATTACTTCTTCTTATTAGCAACAGTCTTCTTAGGACCCTTACGAGTTCTAGCGTTAGTCTTAGTCTTCTGTCCACGAACAGGAAGTCCCTGTCTATGACGCTTACCACGATAGCAAGCAATCTCCTGTAAACGCTTAATATTGAAGCCTATCTCTCTACGTAAATCTCCCTCTACTACCTGAGTTGCCTTGATAACCTCGCTGAGTCTTCTAACCTCATCGTCAGTCAGATCTGCGCAACGTGTATCAGGATTAACGTTTGCTTCCTTAAGAATACGCTGTGATGAAGGAAGTCCGATACCATAGATATAAGTAAGACCAATTTCAACACGTTTCTCTCTTGGTAAATCAACACCTGAAATACGAGCCATTATAATAACCTCCGTAAAATCTTCTTTTAAGCTGAATCCACAAATGTATCCCATAGCACACGCTATGGGGTGAAATGCATACACCGCAAACTTCAACTAAGTTGTATATTTCTATAATTGTATTGGCATATCTACGTATGCCACAGCCGCTTTTAAATAATACAGTACATTAGATATATGTACTGACGCACGAAAATAAGTATACTTCCGGATGGGCTATCATCCATATACTTCTTTTCCTTTTTTGATTAACCCTGACGCTGCTTGTGCTTTGGATTCTCGCAGATAACTCTAACGATTCCCTTTCTCTTGATAACTTTGCACTTATCGCAGATAGGTTTTACTGATGCTCTAACCTTCATTAGAAACTCTCCTTTCAAAAAAAGTCCGCTACGAATTAGCATTCTATCATTTTCATTGATAAAATGCAATAGGGAAATTCATTTTTTTATTATTTATCTCTCCAAACGATTCTTCCCTTGGTAAGATCGTATGGTGATAACTCTATTGTAACTTTGTCGCCAGGAAGAATCTTTATATAATTCATTCTCAGCTTTCCACTTATATGAGCAAGAACCTTGTGTCCATTCTCAAGTTCTACCTGAAACATGGCATTTGGAAGTTTCTCAACTACTGTTCCTTCTACTTCAATTACATCTGCTTTTGACATTTTCAAAAATCCTCCTATATATATAAATCAACTTATGAGTTCTCCATGATATAATGAATATGTAATCGTGCTTACGAACGACGACATATGATATCACATCTACAGCTCAATTCCATCGGCCCTTGAAAGTATCTCAGGCTCTCCATCTGTTATAAGTATTGTATTCTCATAATGTGCCGCCAGTGATTTGTCTGCGGTGACGACCGTCCATCCATCCGGCATCCACTTCACTTCGTAATCGCCAAGTGTGATCATCGGTTCTATCGCTATCGTCATTCCTGCTTTCAGCTTCGGTCCTCTTCTTCTTGTTGCGAAGTTTGGGACCTCCGGCTCTTCATGAAGATTTTTTCCGACTCCATGTCCCACCAGATCGACAACAACTCCAAGTCCACACTCATCGGCATAGGACTCGACCGCTATTCCTATATCCCGCACATGATTTCCCGCACGGGCCGCTGACAGTCCTTCAAAGAAGCTTTGCTTCGTTGCCTCTATGAGATACTTTGCCATATCAGATATCTCGCCAACTCCATATGTTCTGGCTGAGTCTGAATGGTAACCCTTATAGATAACACCGGCATCAAGACTTACTATATCTCCATCCTGAAGCACTCTGTTCTTTGATGGGATTCCGTGTACCACCTCATCATTTACAGATACACACACCGACGCCGGATATCCCTGATAGTTCAGAAATGATGGTTCACAGTGATAACTTCTGATAACCTCTTCACCGAGCTTATCTATATCATATGTGGTCATTCCCGGCTTCAATGCTTTTCTCATCTCCTCATGAGTTATCGCCAGAATTCTTCCAGCCTCTCTCATAAGTTCAATCTCTTCCTGGGATTTTATGGAAATACCCTTCATATTTACTCACCTAATATATCAGTGATAGCAGCGAATACATCCTTCATATCAACAGTTCCGTCAACCTCTTTCAGGATGCCCTTTGCCTTGTAGTAATCGATGAGAGGCTGTGTCTGCTCATGATATACATTAAGTCTCTTCTCTACTGTCTCTGGCTTATCATCGTCTCTAAGGATGAGATCAGCTCCACATGCATCACACTTGCCCTCAACTTTTGTTGGGTTGTATACGATATGGTATGTTGCTCCACAACCTACACATGCACGTCTGCCTGACATTCTCTCGATGATATTCTCATCAGGTACCTCAACATTGATAGCGTAATCAACCGAATCGCCGATTGCTGAGAGTGCCTTGTCAAGTGCCTCTGCCTGTGGGATAGTTCTTGGGAATCCGTCAAGGATATATCCCTTTGCACAGTCATCAGCCTTGAATCTATCTATTACCAAGTCGACAACGAGCTCATCTGGTACAAGAAGTCCCTTATCCATGTACTCCTTTGCCTTTGCACCAAGCTCTGTGCCGTTCTTTATGTTCGCTCTGAATATATCTCCTGTTGAGATATGTGGTACGCCGTACTTTGCAGCGATCATCTTTGCCTGTGTTCCCTTGCCTGCGCCCGGTGCGCCTAACATGATTATCTTCATATATTCAACCTCCATTTTTTTGAACGTTTCCCATTCTTATCAAATACTATTCTCTCTATAATACACGAATAGGAAGTGTACTATACGGCACACTCCCATTCGTGTTTATTGCCACGTCATATTTTAGTCTAAAAGGAATCCCTGATAGTTCCTTACCAGCATACGTGACTCAATATTCTTAATTGTCTCTATAACAACACCTACAACGATGATAAGTGATGTTCCTCCAAATGAAACATTTGCTCCAAAGAAACCACTGAAGAACATTGGTATACATGCTACTATGATAAGTCCTACAGCACCTATAAATATGATGTAGTTTAAAATCTTATTAAGGTAATCCTGTGTTGACTGTCCAGGTCTTATACCAGGGACAAAACCGCCACTCTTCTTCATATTGTTGGCAATCTCCATTGGATTGAATGTGATCGCTGTGTAGAAATATGCGAAGAAGAACACAAGTAAAATATATACGATCAAACCGATCGATGCCCAAGGATAAGATCTGTTAAACCAGTAGCCCTGACTCATACCCTGGATTATCTTTGCTCCTACACCAGATGTCTTGATGTTGAACAGATTCACTACGATCTGTGGAACAGACAGTATGGATGATGCAAAGATGACCGGAATAACACCTGCAGTATTGACCTTAAGTGGAATATGAGAGGACTGTCCGCCCATCGTCTTTCTTCCTCTTACTGTCTTGGCATACTGTACAGGAATTTTTCTCTCTGCGCCCTGAAGTGCACATACAAATACTACTGTAAGAACTACAACTGCAAGGATAATGAGTCCTACAAGTGTAAATCTTACAAAGTCTCTGCCCTTCATGAACTGTGTGTATAAATTCTTGAAGTCATTTGGCATTGTTGAAACAATGTTGATCAAAAGGATTACTGATATACCATTGCCAACACCCTTCTCTGTTGCTCTCTCGCCAAGCCACATTACTATAGCACTTCCTGCCGTAAGAATGACTACGATGCAAAGAACCGTCCAGAAGTTATAATTCTCAATGACTCCCTTGTTTCCAAATCCTACTACAAGACCAGCACTCTCAAGGATTGCAAGACCTACTGTCATATATCTTGTGATAGCGGTGATCTTCTTTCTACCATCTTCTCCGTCTTTCTGCAGTTCTTCCAAAGCCGGTATAGCAATGGTGAGAAGCTGTATGATGATGGAAGCTGTAATGTAAGGTGTTACCGACAATGCAAAGATCGACATCTGCTCGAACGATCCTCCGGTGAATGAACTGAAGATGTTCAGTGAATCACCGAGGGCATTCTGCATGTACTCTCTTATTGCATCCGCACTTATTCCCGGAACGGTAATCAGACTACCAAGTCTGACTACCACGAGAATGAAGAACGTATATAAAAGTCTTCTTCGTATATCCTGTACCTTAAATGCATTGATTAAGGTTTTGAACATATTACATCACCTCTGCTTTTCCGCCAAGAGCTTCAATTTTCTCAGCTGCTGACTTTGAAAAAGCATTAGCCTTAACATTGAGCTTTTTAGTTAACTCTCCATTTCCAAGAATCTTAACTCCATCACGAGGATTCTTAATGATACCTGCCTCTACTAATGTCTCAACAGTTACGTCTGAGCCATCCTCGAATCTCTCAAGAGCTGATACATTGATTGCAACGATCTCTTTGTGATTGATGCAATTAAAGCCTCTCTTAGGAAGACGTCTATATAATGGCATCTGTCCACCTTCGAAACCTGGTCTAGGTGATCCAGAACGTGCCTTCTGACCCTTATGTCCCTTACCTGCAGTCTTGCCATTTCCTGAACCATGTCCACGGCCTACACGGAAATTAGCACTGTGCTTTGAGCCTTCAGCCGGCTTTAATGTAGATAAATCCATGATCTGCGTATCCTCCTTCTCTTATACTTCCTCAACCTTTACCATATAACTTACCTGCTTAACCATTCCAAGTGTTGCAGCGTTATTTGGGAGCTCTACTGACTTATTAACCTTCTTAAGTCCAAGAGCCTCTACTGTCTTTCTATGCTTTGGTACAGCGCCGATAGGGGACTTTACCAAAGTTACCTTTAACTTATCTGCCATCTTCTAATACCTCCTTAGTTAAGTATCTCATCAACAGATTTTCCACGAAGTCTTGCGATATCCTCTGGGTTCTTGATCTCTGTAAGGCCCTTGATTGTTGCAAGAACTACGTTCTGCTTGTTGTTTGATCCTAAGGACTTTGTACGGATGTTCTTATATCCTGCAAGCTCAAGTACGCTACGAGCAGGACCACCAGCGATGATACCAGTACCTTCTGGAGCTGTCTTCAGAAGAACTGAAGCACTGCCGAACTGTCCATTCCAGTCGTAAGGGATACTACCAACTTCATTTACAGGAACTGTAACTAAATGCTTTGCAGCATCCTCCTTACCCTTACGGATAGCTTCTGGAGTCTCAACTGCCTTGCCAACACCAACGCCAACGTGGCCATTTCTATCACCAACAACTACGAGAGCTGCAACTCTAGAATTACGTCCACCCTTAACAACCTTTGTTACACGCTTGATGGCAACAACTTTATCTTCTAACTCTAACTTACTTGCATCAATTATTTCACGCTTCATACGTTGTTCTTCCTCCTTACTAGAATTCCAGACCAGCTTCTCTCGCTGCATCTGCTAATGCCTGAACCTTACCGTGGTATACGAAACCGCCTCTGTCATAGATAACAGTCTTGATACCCTTCTCAAGTGCTCTCTCAGCAATAACCTTACCAACGTAAGCTGCTGCATCAACATCATTTGTCTTCTCAAGCTCATCCTTAATAGCCTTCTCTGTTGTAGATGCTGCTACTAATGTCTTACCAACTGAATCATCAATAATCTGAGCGTACATATGATTATTACTTCTGAATACAGCTAAACGTGGTCTCTCTGTTGTTCCAGCTAAACGATTACGAACACGCATATGCTTCTTTACACGAATTGCGCTTCTTGATTCTTTATTAATCATCTTATCTCACTCCTTTATTATTTCTTACCAGTCTTACCAACTTTACGTCTGATAGTCTCATCCACATACTTGATACCCTTGCCCTTGTATGGCTCTGGTGCTCTCTTCTCTCTAATCTCAGCAGCGTACTGACCAACCTTTTCCTTGCTGATTCCGCTTACTATGATCTTGTTTCCATCAACTGATGTTTCGATACCATCTGGATCAACCATCTCAACTGGGTGTGAATAACCAAGAGCAAGAACAAGCTTATTACCCTGCTTCTGAGCTCTGTAACCTACACCGTTAACCTCAAGCTCCTTCTTGTAACCCTCTGTAACACCTACTACCATGTTGTGGATAAGTGTTCTTGTGAGTCCGTGAAGTGATTTCATCTTCTTTAAGTCGTTAGGTCTTGATACTGTGATTGTATCGCCGTCTAACTTTATATCCATTTCCGCAGGGAGAACTCTCTCAAGAGTTCCCTTTGGTCCTTTAACAGTCACTTTATTATTTTCTGCTATATCTACAGTTACGCCTGCAGGTACAGCGATAGGCATTCTTCCGATACGTGACATTTTGCCGTCCTCCTTTTACCAAATAAACGCAAGTACTTCTCCACCTACGTTCTGTTTTCTAGCTTCCTTATCTGTTAATACACCCTTGTTTGTGGAGATAATAGCAGTTCCAAGTCCACCAAGTACTCTTGGAAGCTCATCCTTGCTTGCGTATACTCGAAGACCAGGCTTTGAAATTCTCTTAAGACCTGTGATGATCTTCTCGTTCTTATCTGCACCATACTTCAATGTGATCTTGATTGTCTCGAACTTACCGTCCTCAACGATATCTACAGCCTTAACATATCCTTCTGATAAAAGTATGTCGGCAATAGCTTTCTTCATCTTTGAAGCAGGGATTTCTACTGTATCATGCTTTGCTGTATTAGCATTACGAATTCTTGTAAGCATATCTGCAATTGGATCGCTCATTGACATAATAAATTTCCTCCTTCTTACTCTTACCAGCTTGATTTCTTAACGCCAGGAATCTGTCCCTTATATGCTAACTCACGGAAGCAGATTCTACAAATTCCGTACTTCTTTAAAACTGAGTGTGGACGTCCACAAATGCTGCAACGTGTGTACTCTCTTGTTGAGAACTTCTGCTTGCGCTGCTGCTTAACTTTCATTGATGTCTTAGCCATTTCTCGAATCTCCTCCTTTATTATTTGCTATAAGGCATGCCGAACAGTGTAAGTAACTCACGAGCTTCCTCGTCAGTCTGTGCTGTTGTTACGCAAATTATATCCATACCTCTAACCTTATCTACCTTATCGTACTCGATCTCAGGGAAGATAAGCTGCTCCTTAATACCGAATGCGTAGTTACCTCTTCCATCAAATCCGTTTGGATTGATACCTCTGAAGTCACGTACACGTGGGAGTGCAAGATTTACAAGACGATCAAGGAACTCATACATCTTCTCGCCACGAAGAGTTACCTTACATCCGATAGGCATTCCCTCTCTCAGCTTGAAGTTAGCTACTGACTTCTTTGCTCTTGTTACAACTGCCTTCTGACCTGTGATTGTCTCAAGATCCTTGATAGCAGCGTCGAGAACCTTAGCGTTCTCTCTAGCTTCACCAACGCCCATATTGATAACGATCTTATCGAGCTTTGGTATCTGCATTACATTCTTATATCCAAATTTCTCAACCATGGCGCTCTTAATTTCAGCGTCATACTTTTCTTTAAGTCTACTCACCTAAGACGACCTCCTTCCAATTAATCTATCTTCTCTGTCTTGCCATCAACTTTGGCTACACGAACCTTATCCTTACCAGTTCCTTCAAAACCAACTCTAACTGGCTTGCCCTTGTAAAGATACATTACATTAGAGATGTCAAGTGGGGCTTCCATCTCGATGATTCCGCCCTGCTGGTTAGCCATGCTTGGCTTGCTATGCTTAAATACTTTGTTGATTCCTTCAACTACTACGGTACCATTCTTCTTATCTACTGAAACGACCTTTCCGCTCTTGCCCTTGTCCTTACCAGCGATAACCTGTACCATATCATCTTTCTTAATCTTCATTGTTGCCATAGTCACACCTCCTTATAATACTTCAGGTGCAAGTGATACGATCTTCATGAATTTCTTATCACGGAGCTCTCTTGCAACTGGTCCAAAGATACGTGTACCTCTTGGATTCATATCGTCTTTTATAATTACAGCAGCGTTCTCGTCAAACTTGATGTATGAACCATCCTTACGACGAGCGCCATGCTTTGTTCTAACTACAACGGCCTTAACTACATCGCCCTTCTTTACAACTCCGCCTGGTGTTGCATCCTTAACAGAGGCAACGATGATATCGCCGATATTCGCATATCTTCTAACTGATCCGCCTAACACTCTGATACAAAGTAACTCTTTTGCACCTGTGTTATCAGCAACTTTAAGTCTTGTTTCCTGCTGAACCATTTAATTTGCCTCCTTACTTTGCCTTCTCGATGATCTCAACAAGTCTCCATCTCTTATCCTTTGATAATGGTCTTGTCTCCATAACCTTTACTCTATCGCCAATCTTGCACTCGTTATTCTCGTCATGAGCCTTCAGCTTTACTGTTCTCTTTACAATCTTACCATAAAGAGGATGCTTAACATTATCTACGATAGAAACAACGATTGTCTTATCCATCTTGTCACTTGTAACTATACCAACACGTGTTTTTCTCAGATTTCTTTCCACAATAATTCCTCCTTCCAAGATAATTAAGCATTAGCCTTCTGGGCTATAACTGTCTGTATTCTTGCTATATTCTTTCTAACGTCCTTGATTCTGCTTGTGTTGTCAAGCTGATTTGTAGCATTCTGGAATCTCAGGTTGAATAATTCCTTCTTTGCAGCTACTAAATCTTTCTGGAGATCGTCAACGGACTTGCTATTTAATTCGTTCATAAAATCCTTAGTTTTCACTGCCTGCTACCTCCTCTAACTCTTCCTTTGATGCGATCTTACACTTAAGTGGAAGCTTGTGCATAGCGAGTCTGAGAGCCTCTTTAGCTACCTCCTCAGGTACGCCCTGAACCTCAAACATAACTCTGCCTGGCTTAACTACTGCTACCCAATACTCAAGTGCTCCCTTTCCTGAACCCATTCGAGTCTCAGCCGGCTTTGCTGTAACTGGCTTGTCAGGGAAAATCTTGATAAATACCTTACCACTACGCTTCATATATCTTGTCATTGCAATTCTGGCTGCCTCGATCTGGTTTGACTTGATCCAAGCTGGCTCTAATGCTACGAGACCATACTCACCGTTTGTAATCTTATTGCCTCTAAGTGCCTTACCAGCCATTGTTCCTCTGAACTGCTTACGACGCTTTACTCTCTTTGGCATTAACATTATTTATTTCCCCCTTCCTTTACTGTCTTTGTTGGAAGTACTTCACCATGGTAGATCCATGTCTTTACGCCAACCTTACCATATGTTGTATCTGCTTCAGCAAATCCGTAATCGATATCAGCACGGAGTGTCTGAAGAGGAATTGTTCCCTCGCTGTAGAACTCTGTTCTAGCCATATCAGCACCGCCAAGACGACCTGAACATGCACACTTGATACCCTGTGCGCCTGACTTCATTGTTCTACCCATGCAAGACTTCATAGCCTTTCTGAATGCGATACGATTCTCAAGCTGTGCTGCGATGTTCTCTGCAACGAGCTGAGCGTCAGCATCCGGCTTCTTGATCTCCTTAACGTCGATAAAGAGCTTCTTATCTGTTAACTTCTGAGCGTCAGCCTTGATCTTCTCGATTCCGGCTCCACCCTTTCCGATTACTACTCCAGGCTTAGCTGTGTATAATACGATCTTTACATTCTTTGCTGATCTCTCGATCTCGATCTTTGAGATGTTTGACTTGTAAAGAGTTGTCTTTAAGTATTTTCTAAGGATCTGATCTTCTGCTAAGTTCTTAGCAAACTCGTCATTTCTCTTGTCAGCATACCAGTTTGAATCCCAATCTTTGATAATGCCGACTCTTAAACCATGAGGATTAACTTTCTGTCCCATATTTTACCTCCTATTTCTCGTCAAGCACGATTGTGATGTGGCTTGTTCTCTTCTCGATTCTATATGCTCTACCCTGTGCTCTTGGATGAACTCTCTTCATTGTAGGTCCCTTGTTAGCGTAACACTCTGCTACGTAAAGGTCCTCCTTCTTCATGCCATTGTTGTTCTCAGCGTTAGCAATAGCAGACTTCAAAAGCTTCTCTATAACGCTTGAGCCATATCTTGGGTTGTATTCTACGATAGCAAGTGCTGTCTGAACATCCTTACCTCTGATAGCATCAAGCACAAAACATGCCTTGGTTACTGATACTCTTGCGTATGAAACCTTAGCTGATGGTCTTGTATCTTTGTTCTCATTTCTGAGTCTCTTGTCATGGGATCTATGTCCTTTAGCCATTTTGAAAAGTCCTCCTTTCAAATATTCCTAATATTATCTTCTACCCTTCTTTTCGTCCTTACCATGACCTCTGTATGTTCTGGTAACTACGAACTCACCGAGCTTATGTCCTACCATATCTTCTGTTACATATACTGGTACGTGCTTTCTTCCATCATGAACGGCAAATGTGTGGCCAACGAATGATGGGAAGATTGTTGAACGTCTTGACCAGGTCTTTATAACTTCTGTCTTATTAGCAGCGTTTAAAGCATCTACCTTCTTAAGCAGATGTGCATCTGCGAATGGTCCTTTTTTTAATGAACGAGCCATATTTCTTCCTCCTTAACTATTTAACATTCTTACCGTCTCTACGTCTTACGATCAACTTATTAGACTGCTTGTTCTTCTTTCTTGTCTTGAGACCCATTGCTGGCTTGCCCCATGGAGTAGAAGGACCTGGACGACCGATAGGTGCTCTACCTTCTCCACCACCATGTGGATGGTCATTAGGGTTCATGACAGAACCACGAACTGTTGGTCTAACGCCCATATGACGCTTACGACCGGCTTTACCAATGTTAACAAGGCCATGCTCGATGTTTCCTACCTGTCCAACTGTTGCTCTACAGATAATCGGAACCATTCTCATCTCGCCTGATGGAAGTCTAAGTGTTGCATACTTTCCTTCCTTAGCCATGAGCTGTGCAGCGTTTCCTGCTGAACGAACTAACTGTCCGCCCTTACCTGGATAAAGCTCGATGTTGTGTACCTGAGTACCAACTGGAATATTCTGAAGTGGAAGACAGTTACCAACCTTGATCTCTGCCTCTGCGCCATTCATCAGCACATCGCCAACTGCAAGCTTGAAAGGAGCAAGGATGTATCTCTTTTCTCCATCTGCATAGAACAGAAGTGCAATATTTGCTGATCTGTTTGGATCATACTCGATTGCAGCTACTGTTGCTGGAATACCATCTTTGTCATTTCTCTTGAAATCTATTATTCTATACTTTCTCTTAGCACCACCACCGTGATGTCTTACTGTTATTTTACCCTGATTGTTACGACCAGCTGTCTTGCTTGTTGAAACAACGAGTGACTTCTCTGGAGTTGTCTTTGTGATCTCTGAGAAATCAAGGCCAGTCATATTTCTTCTGGAAGGTGTATATGGGTTATATGTCTTAATTCCCATTGTTGTTCTCCTTTCGGTTCAATTTATTCTCACGCTTTGATTGCGTATACAACTAATGTGATGAGCGGCTATACTGTGCAGCCACCCACGGCTATATCTTAAAGTCCCTCGAATATCTCGATGTCCTTGCTGTCAGCTGTAAGCTGAACGATAGCCTTCTTGTACTTTGCTGTGTTACCAAGTGTCATACCACGTCTCTTGACCTTACCGTCATTGTTCATTGTGTTGACCTTTGCAACCTTTGTTCCCTCGAACATCTTCTCTACAGCTTCCTTAACCTGTGACTTGTTTGCTTCTGGATGAACAAGGAATGTATATTTCTTCTCAGCCATAGCGTTCATGCTCTTCTCTGTGATCACTGGCTTAAGTATAACGTCATAATATTTGATATCTGCCATTATGCGTACACCTCCTCAATTGTTGCAACTGCTTCCTTAGTAAGAACAAGCTTCTCATACTTGAGAATATCGTATACGCTAAGTGAATTAGCTACTGTTGTCTTAACTGTTGGAATGTTGTTTGCTGAAAGAACAACGTTATTGTTCTTATCCTTTGTTACTACAAGAGCCTTAGGAGCTGAAAGCTTTGCAAGGATCTTTGCAAATACGCTTGTCTTAGCCTCCTGAAGATCAAGCTTGTCAACTACTACCAGCTTGTTCTCAGCAACCTTTGATGAAAGTGCTGACTTCATAGCAAGCTGCTTCTCTTTCTTATTCATCTTAACTGAATAATCTCTTGGCTTTGGTGCGAATACAACTCCGCCGCCTGTCCACTGTGGAGATCTTGTTGAACCCTGTCTAGCATGACCAGTTCCCTTCTGTCTCCAAGGCTTTCTTCCACCACCAGAAACTTCTGAACGTGTCTTAGCGCTCTGTGTTCCCTGACGGTTGTTGGCTAACTGACCAACTACAGCCTTATGCATTATATGCTCATTTATTTCTACACCGAAAACTGCATCATTGAGCTCTAATGTCTCAACTTCTTTGCCTTCAATGTCATAAACCTTAACTGATGCCATTGTTGTCTCTCCTTTCCAAAGCCCTACTTACCAGACTTTACTGTATCTTTAATCATAACCAATGACTTCTTTGGTCCTGGAACAGCGCCCTTAACCAAGATTACATTGTTCTCAACATCTATTTTAACTACCTCAAGGTTCTGGATTGTAACTCTTACGCTACCCATATGTCCAGGCATCTTCTTGCCCTTGAATACTCTACCTGGAGTAGTTGCAGAACCGTTTGAACCTGCATGTCTGTGATACTTTGAACCATGTCCTGAAGGACCTGACTTAAGGCCGTGTCTCTTAAGACCGCCTGCGTATCCCTTACCCTTTGACTTAGCAGTAACATCAATCTTGTCGCCAGCAGCAAATACGTCTGCCTTGATCTCTGCGCCAAGCTCGTACTCAGCAGTGTTCTCAAGTCTGAACTCTCTATAGAAAGCCTTTGGAGTTGTTCCTGCCTTCTTAGCATGACCAACCTCTGCCTTACCAGCACCATGTGGATTTCTGATAACTTTCTTTCCTGATACGTCCTTTGTTGTTACTCTTTCCTTCTTCTCGCCGAATCCTACCTGAATTGCATCGTAACCGTCATTCTCAACTGTTTTGATCTGGGTTACAACACATGGACCAGCCTGCAATACTGTAACTGGTGTTAATACACCGTTCTCGTCGAAAATCTGTGTCATTCCGACTTTTGTAGCTAATATAGCCTTCTTCATTTCTGTTTCCTCCTAATTTAATTCACAGCGGATTGCATCTGCAATCATACTAAATTACATCCGAAAATGCATTAGGTACTGTTATTTAATTGTTTCTGCGGTTTGTTTTAAATTAGTCCGCATCTAATTGGGTTTCTTTTGAATTGCTGTCTGACTTTGATTATTTCATCTTAACATCGATGAACACGCCAGCGGACAGATCGATCTTCTGTAATGCATCAATTGTCTTCTGAGTTGGTGCTACAACATCGATAAGTCTCTTATGAGTTCTCTGCTCAAACTGCTCTCTTGAGTCCTTGTACTTATGAACTGCTCTTAAGATTGTGATCTTCTCAATCTTAGTAGGCATTGGAACTGGTCCGCTTACCTTTGCGCCAGTCTTCTTAACTGTATCAACAATCTGTGCTGCTGCCTTGTCGATAAGTTTGTGGTCATAAGCCTTAAGTGTAATTCTCATAATCTGATTTGCCATAAAAAAAGCCGCCTCCTTTTCGCACTTAATCTTAGTACAACAAGCGGTGACTGTACACTCTCCCGTGTGTGTCCTAAGTTAAAACCCAGAACCATCACGTCGTTTCTGTCCTCTTGACAGACGGTTATATTGTACAGTGACTTGTCGCCAGTTTTGTAAATTGACATTCGCTCCACGAAAAACCTGCGTCATATATGTACGCAGCAACCTCCGCTTCTCAGCTATCATGCCACAGCACGTTTGATTATATACTAGGGATTTCTTTAAATCAAGAGGTTTTTTTAATTTTTTTATGTTTTTTTGAATTATTTTTTAACGGGTATTTACAGGGTATCACTCGCCAGATTCACTCAGCTTGAATGTCCTCTTCATTTTGATCCCCTTGTTCTCCCATATCTCAAACTTCGAAAAGCTTAAGATGAACCCGTAATCTGTATGGTAACCATAATTCTCCATCGCAAACCCAGGGAATCTGCTTCGAATCGCATCGAGCAGCTCTGCCATATCATCTATCTTATATCCCCTGCCCGTCATATACTCATATGCAAATGTGTCTATCTCCTCCCTGTCATCGACCAACGTCAGCTTTGTCACGCCATTCTCATCGGTATAAACCTTCACTCCACTCACATTATTCTCCACAAATGTATCAAGATGAGTATAGCCATAATTTCTGACATCAAAATCCGGGTATCTTCTCACAACGCCTTCATACACCTGTTCCATGACAGCATCTCTTCCCTGTCCTTTATAATAGGAAGAAACCGAATATATCTCCTTTGCTATATCACCTATATCCGGTATATCAGCAGTGCATTTCCCTCCGGCAAGAACATCTATATACATATATCTCTGGGCGCTGTTCACAAGGATTTTGTCTGCGTCACATGGACCGGCAACCACAACCTCTATATCCGTGAGCCTCAGCTTGTCGAGAAGCGGTACTGTCAGACTGTCCCCCGTTGCTATATATATGCGCTCTGGCTTTGAAAGCGCAGCATCCGCCATAACCTCCACGGCCAGCGCAACCATCGCCGATGACACCTTATACTCTCCGTGCATGCAGTCCTGTATTCTGAACCTCCCTGCACTCTCCATAAAACTGTCATCGTCTTTGTCGGAATTAAACATCTTGCAGATCACAAGTTTGTCCGTTCTGATTATATCCTCATATATAACAGGCACAGCCTTTGCCTCTATGCTATCACAATCTATATACAGCGCAGCCCTCATGATATCCTCCTTAATAATATTCCACAACCATCACACACACAACAAACCACAGGTTTAATCCAATTATATCCTGCCATCCGCCTTAATCATCTCCATCAGAGTCTGTCTGAATCCAAACTCCTCACAAAGTGCTTCCGCATCCTTAAGAGCCTTCTTTCTCCTGTCCGGAGATACATTTTTCTTCACAGCTCTTATGAGCAGATTTTTAGGCGAATGTGCAATGTCTATAAATTCCATTATATCAGTCTTATATCCACACGCCTCAAGCATATGTCCGCGGATGGAATCTGTTGCCAGCGCAGCTATCCTCTCCTTGATGATACCGTATCTTGTCAGCGCAGCCAGTTCATCAGAATGCATCTGTTTATTCAGCTCATGCTGGCAGCAAGGCACGGACAATATATACTGTGCGTTCCAGCAAATGGCATTGTACAGCGCATAGTCCGTGGCAACATCACACGCATGCAGCGTCATGACCATATCCACATCCACATCCGTCTTATACCCATTTATATCCCCAAGTTCGAATTTTAGTCCGGTATATCCAAACTGTTCCGCCAGCGCATTGCAGTCTTTTATCACCTGCTCCTTGAGATCCAGGCCGGTTATATGGACATCAAGCCCCTTAACCTCATGCAGATAATAATAAACTATAAATGTCAGATACGATTTGCCGCATCCAAAATCTACTATATTAATAGAAGGTTTGTTGTAGCTCTTCATGACATTGTCCACGATCTCCGCAAATCTGTTGATCTGCTTAAACTTGTCATACATGGAGTGCACAACCTTGCCATCCTTTGTAAATATGCCCAGATGGGTAAATACAGGGATATCCATTCCCTCTTCAAGTATGTATTTCTTTCTTCGGTTGTTCCCCTGAACAGTTATGAGTTTATTCTCCGTGTGCCTCTTATTCACAGCTACTTTGCCCTTCTTTGAGATCTTCACATCCCACTCCTCCCGGGCCGAGAACATGTTTATCTGTCTGAATCCATCCTGCAGATCTCCGGCCAGTGCTTCTTCAAGCTCGTCCTCATCTATATTCTGGTGGAACACCTGCTTCTCCGTATACCTTTCTATCTGAAAGCACCTTTTACCGCCTATGATTTTTCTCTCAAATACCACTTTTCTGTATTCACCGCGTCCGCCACTGAGGATAATCTTGTGGGGATCACTCTGTACCATCTCTTCTATTAATTCTTTTATACTTATATCTGCCATTATTCCAACTTCTCCATTACCAACAATCTGTATCGTAATTAATCTCTGTCATCAATCTATGCACACAGCAGCCTTGACGCAGTGCTTTGATACAAGTATAATCTATAGGATATATTTTTTGAAGTTATTTTTATAAGGAAGGATTACATATATGTGGATAGCAGATGGATGGAAGGATTATGAAGTTATTGACTGCTCTGACGGAGAAAAGCTTGAGCGTTGGGGCAAATACACTCTGCTCAGACCGGATCCCCAGGTTCTATGGAGCACTCCAAAGAAAAATCCTGCATGGAATAAACTGAACGGACATTATCATAGAAGCAACAAAGGCGGCGGAGAATGGGAGTTTTTCAGCCTGCCTAAGCAGTGGACGATAAATTACAGGGATCTGACTTTCAATCTGAAGCCATTCAGCTTCAAGCACACTGGTCTATTTCCTGAGCAGGCTGCCAACTGGGACTGGTTCAGCGAACTGATAAAGGACTCACCTAAAAAGGATATTAAGGTGTTGAACCTGTTCGCATACACAGGGGGCGCAACATGTGCAGCCGCCAAAGCCGGAGCTACAGTCACCCATGTTGATGCATCCAAGGGAATGGTTACCTGGGCAAAGGAAAACGCAGCATCATCAGGGCTCGCCGACGCACCGATCAGATGGATAGTTGACGACTGTGTGAAATTTGTCGAAAGAGAGATCAGACGAGGCAACAAATATGACGCGATCATCATGGATCCTCCTTCATACGGCAGAGGACCAAAGGGTGAGATATGGAAGATCGAAGAGAAGATCCATCCTTTCACCAAGCTCTGCAGCCAGCTTCTCTGTGACAAGCCGCTTTTCTTCCTTGTAAATTCATATACAACAGGTCTCGCGCCTGCGGTGCTCACATATATGATATCCACAGAAGTAAAGAGCAGATTTGGCGGACATGTTGTGGCAGATGAGATCGGACTTCCTGTCACAGAGACAGGTCTTGTTCTTCCTTGCGGTGCCGCCGGAAGATGGCAGAGATAACAACGGATCGGTCGAGGCAGATACATTTTGCAGATAAACTAAAAGCAGGAATATGAAACCCAGCAAACTTCGTTATAGGGGCTCATATTCCTGCTTTTTTTAATTTTTCAGCTTCTTAATTTCAGCTTTTTTTGTCACGTAATTTAGTCCTTTATACCGTCACATCCGCATACTCCAGACGGATAACCTTCTCCAGATCCGCAGGGGCTATCTCTATCTGATACCCAACCTTACCCGCACTCACATACATCTTATCAAGATCTTCAGCACTTGCATCTATCGTGGTCCTGAAAAACTTCTTCATACCGATAGGTGAGCAGCCGCCATGTATATATCCGGTAAGAGGGAGGAGTTCCTTTGCCTTGAGCATATCTATCGACTTCTCTCCCACAGCCTTCGCAGCTTTCTTGAGATCAAGTTCCTCCTTGACAGGAATTACAAACACGTAATTTGCGCCAGACTTCGCAACGGTCACCAGGGTCTTATACACATACGCAGGATCCTGTCCAAGTATAGCAGCAACCTTCTCGCCATTCGTCTCCCCTGTCTCAACATAACAATAGTGGTTATACTTTATCTTCTTGCTGTCAAGTATGCGCATGACATTCGTCTTTTCTTCCGTCTTTGAGTTCTTATTCTTATCCTTCATGAGTAAATAGTCATCTCCTTAAATACACACAGCGCTCCAACCTGTCAACCGACGATTGAGGCGCTGTACGTCTTCCTGCTTTATTCTATCTTTTTCTTTTATTGTATATGTGCCATTTATTCTTTATCTGTCTTCCATCGGCAGATACTCTCTGTGTGTTCCCACATACTTGTATGCAGGTCTGATGATCTTGCCGGCATTGACAAGCTCCTCTATTCTATGCGCTGACCATCCCGCAATACGTGCGATGGCAAATATAGGAGTAAACAGCTCGATAGGGATACCGAGCATCGTATATACAAATCCACTGTAGAAATCTACATTTGCCGATATAGGCTTGCCGCTGCGTCTTCTGGCCGCAAGCAGTCTTCCTGATATCTCCTCAACCTTCTTGTACAGCTCAAATTCCTTTGTCCTGCCCTTCTCCTGGGCAAGTCTCTCTGCATATCCCTTGAGTATCCTAGCTCTAGGATCTGAGTTGGTGTATACCGCATGACCCATTCCATATATAAGGCCTGAATGGTCAAAGCCCTTCTTGTCAAGAAGTCCTGTGAGATATTTCTCCAGCGCAGCCTCATCACCCCAGTTCTTGACATGGCTCTTGAGGTCATCAAACATCTGCTGAACCTTGAGGTTCGCACCACCATGCTTAGGTCCCTTCAGTGATCCAAGTGAACTTGCAACTGCAGAATATGTGTCTGTTCCTGTCGACGATACTACATGAGTTGTAAATGTGGAGTTATTACCACCACCATGCTCAGCGTGTATAACCAGACATATGTCAAGCACCTGCGCCTCAAGCTCTGTATATTTCTTATCTGATCTGATAAGCCTCAGGAAATTCTCCGCAGTGGAAAGCCCCGGCTTCGGATTGTGTATTACAAGACTCATGTCGTGGAAATAGTGCTTGTAGCCCTGATAACCATATGCGGCGATCACAGGGAACTGTGCTATCAATTCCATACACTGTCTGAGAACATTCTCTATGCTTATATCATCCGGATTATCATCATATGAATAGAGTGTGAGAACACATCTCTGCAGAACGTTCATCATATTCTTGCTTGGCGCTTTGAGGATAACATCTCTTGTAAACTTTCTAGGAAGCTCCCTGTAGCACTCCATCATCTCAACAAATCTCTTAAACTGCTGCTCATTTGGAAGCTTTCCAAACAACAGAAGATACATAGTCTCCTCAAATCCGAATTTACTTCCGTGAAAACCTCTCTCAAGATCCTCAACATTGTACCCCTGATAATACAGACGACCATCAGTCGGCACTCTCTCTCCATCTATTACATCATATCCTATGACATCAGATATCTCTGTGAGTCCCGTGAGTACACCTTTTCCTGTGGAATCTCTGAGGCCTCTCTTGACATCATAATTGACATAGAGGTTCTGGTCTATCTTGCCAGATTCTGTACAATAACCTGTAAGCTCATCCAGTATTCTGTTATATTCCTCGCTGTTTCTTTCCAAACCTCATGTCTCCTTCCTTTATCCAATCCCTGTTCATCATCCCGGAGCCTCTCCGGATCTTATCAATAAACTATATCAACTCACCACAGTTTATCAAAAAAACTCCATTTTCGCAAGAAAGACAGCAATAAATTTGATTTATTCCTGTCTTTTCGCCAAAATTATTTAATTTTAAAATATTTCTGCCTAAATTTCAATAATATATCTCTCATAGGCATTTATGATCGTCGTGTCCTCGTATTTTGATTCGCGAACAAAATCTCTTCCATAATTTATATGCACATGGCCATGGACAAAATACTTAGGTCTGTACTCCTCCATAAGCGTTCTGAAACACTTAAAACCTGTATGTGGGAGATCCTCGGAATCATTTATCCTGTATGCAGGCGAATGGGCAACAAGTATGTCAAAGCCCTTGTTCCTCATGATCTTAAACCTGAGTTTCCGTACTCTTCTGGCCATCGCACGCTCGGAATACTGATGATCCGCACCACCAAACTTGTATTCCATCGAACCGCCAAGTCCCAGAATTCTGACACCCTTATACACATAAAGCTTGTCGTCTATGCACTCGCAGCCCCCCGGCGGTGTATCCTTGTAGCACACGTCGTGATTGCCATGGACATAGAGAACGGGCGCATGACTGAATGTCGCAAGGAACGACAAATACTGTGGCGATAAATCGCCACAGGATATTATCAGGTCTATTCCCTCGACCTTACTCTTATCAAAATAATCCCACAAATACTTGGATTCTTCATCCGCCAACAACAAAATCTTCACGTATCTATTCCCCTGTACTACAGTATACCTTCTCCGTAGGAGATTTATCTTATTTCACTTCCGGAACCGACTTGAGCTCCAGACTCTCCGGTGTGTCTATACCCTGAAGTGCAACTACCGTCTTTGCCTCATCGACAAGATCGTCCTCTGTAGGGAGCATGCCCACTACATTCTCAGCAAGCCAATCCATCTTGAGTATATCTTCATGGAGCATCGCTCCGTCATCTTCATTTCTCACTATTCCGTTCTGGGATGTAAGCTTTCCGCTGAACGGTGTGATAGCGCCCTCTCTTATGAGGTTTGTCATAACCGATATGAGCTTCTGTGTTCCGGCCGGAAGGTGCTTTGAGCATATGACGTCAACTATTCCCGCTGACATACCCCACCAGTAGCTTATCGCATTGCTGGTCTCGTTCTTCTCCTCCTGCTTCCAGTTGCCCTCCAGTATGGATCTAAGGATCCTCTCATAGAATGCACCCCAGTTGTAGAAAGGCATGGCAAGGTTGACGACCTCTCCATTCTGATCATAGTGATAAAGTCCGAAGTTTCGTGACGCATCATCCGGCATGATCATGTCTCTATCGGATATATATGTTATTCCATTTCTCTCGAAGAACTTCTGTGGATCAGCATTCTTAACCTTTGTCCACTGCAGATATATCTTTGCCCTAGGGTTGACCATCCTTGCTCCGATGGCAAATGCATTGATGTTCGCTGTTGTTCCGAATATCGGATAATCAGCTACATATCCTATCTGTCCGTCAGCACACAGGCTTCCCGCTATCATACCTGTGAGGAACTTCACCTCGTACATTCTTGCATAATATGTACGCACATGGCTGTTCGCAAGGCTGAGGGAACAGTTAAGTATCTTTATCTCCGGGTGGAGCACTGCAGTCTTAAGAGCCTCAGGAAGCATCTCAGGCCCTGTCGTAAATATCACATCATACTTCTCATCCACAAGTCTTCCAAGGCACTCTGTCAGCTTGGCAGGTGTATCCACATTACAGAAGGTTCTGCTGTCGATAGAATCTCCGAGTTTATTCTCCATGTCCATTCTACCCAGTTCATGGCTGTATGTCCAGACCGAGTTGGCTGGCGACTTATCATACACAAATGCCACCTTCAGGTTCGAAGGGCCTGATGGCTTTATAACCCTGTCGAGTATAGACTTCTTAGGCTCCACAGGATCGAGCTTTGGAAGAACCGTCTTATCCTTCTTCTCATTTGTGAGGACTATCTCATTCCATACCTTGTCAACACTGTCCTTCACCTGGGATGTAGTCATGTTCTTAAGAGCTTCATAGCCATACACATTGAGGAATACAAGCATGGCATCGTCCACTGTTATAGTGAGCTCCTCATTGCCCTTCTTAGCAAGATAAGCCTTCTCAAATGCGAGATGTGCCGAGTTGAAATCCAGTCTCTCATCCTCTGTGAAAACCGCATCCTTAGTGATCCCTATGAACTCCCTGAGCTTATCATATCCACCAAGCTGTGAGAAATATACATAGTTGATCCCCGTCTGCTTGTGGAAATCTATAAATTCAAAATATATCTTATTCTCAAGTGAGTCTGTCCTTCTAGGTATCTTTCTTGTAACCATGGCAGGAACTGAGTCCGCACCAAAATATTTGAGCACACTCACTCTCTTATTTCCTTCTACTACATAGAATTTGTTCATATACTCATATACCTTTATCGGGTCATGTATACCTTCCTCTATGTGGGACTCACACAATGCGGCCCATTTCATTCCAAATTCAGTATGATAATCCAATATAGGCATAAAATTACTAGCAAACGCCGTCGTCCTTGCAGCGGTAGCAGTTCCAACCACGCGGTCAAGCGATATAGTCTGGAGACCAAGATTCACTTCACCTACAGTGTCAGATGGTGATATTATCTCATCCAAAACCGGAAGATATGGATATTCATTTTTTGCTACGGCTGCCTGATATCTCTTCTCACCAAGCTTCTGAGCCCTTAAATATTCGTTTGCTGACATACTATCACTCTCCTTATTCAAGACCATATAGTAATACTATAAAATTCAATAATCAAGAATTTGTTTCCTTCCGATCCGCCAAAATTATCTGCCTTTCAACTGCATGTTTTGTGAATTATGTATAAATCGCATTGTATGTTATGCATAATTACCACTTGATTTTTTCCGTAACATGCTGTATTATATTATTAAATTCAGAAGATTTCACATATTTTCGAACTTAATGTCGGTGTGTGTGAATATCAATATACTTAAGGAGTCTGGCTAAAACACTTCCACCAGGCTCCTTTTTATTGTAGCATCTATTCTGTTCTTTTACAGCATTCCCCATCAAAATTCATTGATTTCGACTGCATCATTGTTCATCTTCCCTGTATGCGTCAAATGTAACCTTTATGTCAGTTCCCTTACCTGGTTCACTGTCCATATCAAGCTGTGCATTGTTGCGGGCAACTATATGCTTTACTATAGCAAGGCCAAGTCCTGTGCCACCTGTTGACTTAGATCTGCTCTTATCCACTCTGTAGAATCGTTCAAATATTCTCTCCTGATGCTCCTTCGGGATTCCTATTCCCGTATCCTTCACCCTGAGTATAACCTTGCCGTCTACTGTCTTTACAGATACATCCACACTTCCATTCTTATTGTTATATCTGATGGCGTTGTCTGTGAGGTTGTACACAAGCTCCTCCATCATCATCCTGTTCGCATATATATATCCGTGGTTTCCATAATAACTGAGCTTCACGCTGTTCTTATCTGCGTTTATCGCCAGCATGTCCGTAGCTGTTCTTGCAATCGCTGCCAGATCTATCTTCTCCATAACCGGCGCATCCTCAGATACATCCAGCTCAGACAGCCTGATTATATCGTTGATAAGCGTGAGAAGTCTGTTGGAGTTCTTATGGATCTCAGTTGCAAAATGATGCACATCCGCCTCAGTAGCCATACCGGTCTCGATGAGCTCCGAATACCCCGATATAGATGTGAGTGGCGTCTTGAGCTCATGTGATACATTTGCCGTGAACTCCTGTCTCATCTGTGAGCTCTTCACTATATCCGCATGCTGCTTCTGTATCATATCTATGAATGGGCGCATCTCCTTGTACGCAACTATGTGGGTATCGTCATCCAGACTGTTCGCCATCTGCTCTATTGGTTTCAATATGTTTCTGGTCAGATAGTGTGTCACTATGATGGTGACACAGACAAGGATCGCCATCACCACCAGCATGACCGGCACAGCCGCAAGGAACATACTGATTACATTGTTGGTCTCCCTCGCTATTCTCAGCACCCTTCCAGACTTGAGCAGTATCGCATAGTAATATGTGCTCTTATTGAGGGTTGCCGACTTTCTTATAACATGTCCATCACCATTTTCAAATGCCTCTGCTATCTCTGGTCTGTCAAGATGGTTCTGCATGGAAATCTCATCGGCCTGATTGTCATACAGAACACTGCCGTCAGGCGCTATAAGCGTCAATCTGAGGTCATTGGTATCCACGCTTGCATACACACCGGTGTCATCCGCGTCGAAATCTCCGGTATTCTTAAGCACCTCAGCATACCCCTTCAGATCCCTTATGATCTCCGCCTTGTACACCTCATAGAATATAAACGTCGACAGGACCATGGTCACCGCTATGGCCACCAGTGAAAAGATGATAAACTCCAGATTGATAACCTTTTTCAGTCTTTTATCGTCTCTCTTACCCATATGTTACTCCATCTTATACCCTACATTTCTAACTGTCTTTATCATATTACCTGCTTCACCAAGCTTCTGTCTCAAAGTCTTGATGTGCATATCAAGGGTTCTGGATTCGCCCTCGTAATCCGTTCCCCACACATCCGACATGATCGTGTCTCTGTGAAGAACTATTCCCGCATTCACCATGAGAAGCTTTAAGAGTTCAAACTCCTTGAAGGTAAGCTCACACAACTCGCCGCCCACATGCACCTCGCGTCTCTCTGAATCAAGGGTTATATCCCCGAGTACCAGCTGCTTGTCATCCTGCAGCGCCCTGCTTCTTCTAAGCAGTGCCTTGACTCTGGATATGAGCTCCATCACACCAAATGGCTTGGTGAGGTAATCATCCGCTCCTATATCCAGTCCCTTGACCTTGTCAAGCTCTGTAGTCTTGGCTGTCACAAGGATGATCGGAACTCTGACAGTATCCGGTCTGCTTCTGAGCTTCTTCACAATCTCAAGACCATCCATGTCAGGGAGCATGATATCCAGAAGCACCAGATCAGGAACCTTCTCCACAGTCCTTGAGAAGAACGATTTCGCATTCTCAAACTCCTCCACCGCATATCCGCTGTTTTTCAATGCAAACATCTCGATTTCTCGTATATTCTTATCGTCTTCTACAATATAAATATGTACTGCCATTTTGTCTCCTTTCCATATGCAACACCACTTTCATTTATATGCATATTGCATTTTATTTTTATCATTATCTTTTATATTAATGCACGCCAGATATCACTTCAGCTTGTACATCTCTCTGTAATATGTGTACATGCTCTGGAAATCTATGTTTGAATCTTTCTTCATGTTGTCCAGATATTCATGTGTATCAAAGTTGTCTGATTTCAACTGGAGCATTGCCACCGCCACGTTGGAACAGTGATCTGCAACTCTCTCATAGTTGTTTATAAGATTCTCCAGTGATATTCCGAGCTCAATGGTACATTTGCCCTTCTGAAGTCTCTTGATATGCTGTTTCTTAACCGCACTGTTGAGTTCATTGATGGCTTCCTCAAGCGGCTCCACATGGGATGCCTCCTGAAGGTCTTCTTTGTCGTAAGCCTCCACAGTCATGCTGACTATGTTCTGAACTGCATCCTTGTATACACCAAGCTCTGACTTTGCCTTTTCTGAGAAGGACGCGCCCGCCTCATTCATCTTCCTGCATATATCCGCTATGGTTATGGCGTGATCCGACATTCTCTCAAGATCGCCTATAACATGGAGTCCGATCGACACCTTCTGGCTGTCCTCATGGGAGAGCTCCTTGCTGCTGAGCTTTACCATGTAAGAACCGACCTCATCCTCATAGGTATCTATGATACCCTCAAGATTCTCGACCTTATCCCTGACCGCTTCATCATAATTATCAACCAGTGACAGTGCCATATCAACACTGTTCTTTGAAAGCTGAGCCATGTATTTTACGACCTCTATACAGTGTCCAACAGCAAATGCTGGTTTCTCAAGAAATCTGGCATCCAGACGCTTGAGCATCTCCAGCTCTGCAGGAGTATTTCTCTCCACCTCAGCCTTATCTCTGACAGTGAGCGTTGCAAGCTTCTCAAGTCCGCCTGAGAACGGAAGCAGAAGAAGTGTCGCTGCAACGTTGAACACACTGTGTACAACAGCTATACCAGCTGCATTCGCTGAATCATTCAGGAACTGGAAGTGTACAAATGAATTGACCGTGTAGAACACCACCATGAACACGACTGTTCCTATGATGTTGAAGTACAAATGCACAAACGCAGCTCTCTTGGCATTCTTCTTGGTTCCTATACATGATATCAGTGCCGTTACACAGGTTCCTATGTTCTGACCCATGATGATTGGGATCGCCGTCCCAAATGACACAGCCCCGGTTGCACACAGCGCCTGGAGTATACCTACAGATGCCGAAGAACTCTGTATAATAGCTGTTATCAACATTCCCACAAGCATTCCAAGGAATGGATTGGAGAACATGGTGAGTATATTCGTAAATTCCGGTACATCCTTAAGCGGAGCAACCGCACCGCTCATCATCTCCATACCAAACATGAGCACTGTAAATCCAAGAAGGATTCCACCTATATCGTGCTTCTTCTCAGACTTGGTGAACATGAGGAATATTATTCCTATTACTGCGAGTATAGGTGAAAAGGATGAGGGTTTCAACATATTAATAAATATATTGTCACTCTGTATTCCTGTAAGGCTGAGTATCCATGATGTTACTGTTGTTCCTATATTTGCACCCATGATGATACCCACTGCCTGTCTCAGCTTCATGATGCCTGAGTTTACAAGTCCAACCACCATAACTGTGGTCGCAGATGATGACTGGATCACTCCTGTCACCGCGGCGCCCAGCAGAACACCCTTTATAGGTGTGGATGTGAGCTTTTCCAGTATCTTCTCCAGCTTACCGCCAGCCGTCTTGGCAAGGCCATCTCCCATCACGTTCATTCCATACAGGAACATTGCAAGTCCGCCCAGAAGGGATAACACATTGAAAATATCCATATCTTTTGTCTCCTTATTACATTTCCAATTACTTCTGTATAAGGACTTGTATATACAATATCCCTTTTACAGCGTCTGTTTTATCAGAGTCTATTGTAAAAGGGATATGTAAAATGTGAGATATGTGTATGTAAAATCTGTGTAAATTTAAAATCTATGTAAAATCCTGCAAAATATTTGGCACAGTTTTGTGGTATCACATAGACCTTTTTTCTGTTTTCATCTGTTTATTTGCTTCCGAGAGGCTCATTTATGAGCAGATACACCGCACTTCCAAGCATTCCTACCAGGAACATGCCATAACCGCCACATATGAACATCAGCTTTGCGAATGATACATCTCCCAGCACAGGGAGCATGTGGAGCAGCAATGCTGCAGCACATCCCGCAAGTCCGCACACCACCATGCTGACTGTTATGAAAAGTTTCATATTGCCTATACCTGTTCTGTGTGACAGTTTATTTATCTTCGTACATACACACTTCATACAAATCACCTCTTTTCGTCCATGACTCAATCATCAGTCTATATGTTCTCCTGTTATTGAGAAGAGGACCCACTCTGATATATTCGTTGCGTGATCGCCAATCCTCTCAAGATACTTGGCAACCATAAGAAGGTCACAAGCCTGCTCTCCATCGTCAGGATTATCGTGTATCATAGCGATCAGTTCATTCTTGATCGTATCGAAAAGGCCATCAACTATATCGTCGTGAGCAATTACACTTTTTGCCTTCTTCTCATCAGCATTCACATACGCCTCTATGCTTGCCACCAGCATAACGATTGTCTCCTTTGCCATCTGCTGGACATGCTCAAGTTTCTTGATATATGGGGTTCCTGCCATGCAGAGTGTGAGCTCAGATATGTCCGAGGCGTGATCTCCTATCCTCTCCATATCCGTGATCATCTTAAGTGCAGCTGATATACTTCTCATATCACCCGCAACCGGCTGCTGGGTAAGGAACAGCTTAAGGCACAGATTCTCAATCTCTCTCTCCTGATGGTCTATGGCGTCATCCGCCTCGATCGCCTTCTTTGCAAGCTCTGTGTCCTGAGCCACGAGAGCCTTGATCGCCGTCTCGATCGCCTGCTCGATCATAGTTCCCATCTCTATCATCTCTGCGTGAAGCTTTCTAAGCTGCATCTCATATTTGTCTCTCATCATGTCCCTCCTAACCAAATCTACCAGTGATGTAATCCTCTGTACGCTTATCAGCCGGCTTGCTGAACATCTTTTCTGTCTCTGCGTACTCAACGACCTCTCCGAGAAGGAAGAATGCTGTATTATCTGCAACTCTGGTTGCCTGCTGCATGTTATGCGTAACCATGATAATGGTGTATTTGTCCTTCAGTTCAAGTACCAGGTCCTCTATCTTGGATGTCGATATAGGATCAAGGGCCGATGTAGGCTCATCCATGAGAAGTACCTCAGGCTCCACTGCCAGTGCTCTGGCTATACAGAGCCTCTGCTGCTGACCACCCGAAAGACCCAGGGCTGATTTCTTCAGTCTGTCCTTGAGCTCATCCCATATGGCTGCCTGTCTGAGAGATCTCTCAACTATCTCATCAAGCTTTGCACGGTTTCTTATTCCATGGGTTCTTGGGCCATATGCTATATTGTCATAGACACTCATCGGAAAAGGATTCGGCTGCTGGAACACCATTCCAACTCTCTTTCTCAAAAGGTTAATATCCATTCCGCTGTATATGTCCTCTCCATCAAGCCTCACATCACCTGTTATCTTACAGCCCTCTACCAGATCATTCATTCTGTTGAGTGACTTGAGAAATGTTGACTTTCCACAACCTGATGGTCCAATAAATGCTGTAACCTCATTTGACGGAATATCCATATCAATACCCTTAAGGGCATGGAACTTTCCATAATAGAGGTTAAGATTTTTAACGCTGAACTTAACGTTATTATTCATCTATTTTTCTCCATTCTTAATATCAAGCACGAAACAGAATGCTGTACTATCTTTTTCGTGCTCAGAATTTTATTCTTTAATTGCAGAAGCTCAATCGCTTCTGCCAGATATTGTAAGCACCTGCCAAGACTCTGATTCCAAAGCCCTGACACATGTTAATTTGCTTTATCTGCTGCAACCCTGCCTGCAATCTTGTCGGACGCAAAGTTGATAAGCACTACAAGTACAAGAAGCACTACCGCTGTTGCATAACCCTGATCCGTGTGAAGTCCTTCTTTTGACAGGAGATACATATGAACCGCCAGAGTTCTTGTTGAATCGGTAAGCTTTGTCGCCATCTTTGCAACCGATCCTGCTGTGTATATGAGTGCTGCCGTCTCGCCCACGATACGTCCTGTCGCAAGTATGATTCCTGACAGTATTCCAGGAACGGCACTTGGAAGCACTACTTTGAATACTGTTCTGAGCTTTCCGGCTCCCAGTCCAAAACTTCCTTCTCTATAAGACTTAGGCACTGCCATAAGTGCCTCCTCTGTGGTTCTCATTATGACCGGAAGAACCATTATCGCCAGGGTTAACGCACCTGATATGAGTGATAATCTAAGTCCACACGCATTTGTGAAAAACAGCATTCCAAATAGTCCGTATACGATCGAAGGTATTCCTGTAAGTGTCTCCGCTGTGATCCTCACTACCCCCACCAGCTTATTGCCAGTCTTTGCATATTCGACAAGATATATCGCTGCAAATATTCCTATCGGACCTGCTATCAAGAGGGACAGCAGCGTCATGTAAACCGTATTTATAAGTGCCGGCACCAGCGAACAGTTGTCCGATGTATATTCCCAGCTGAATATGTCTGCATTAAGATTTGGAATTCCTTTTACAAGTACATACACCAGCAGAAATCCTATGGAGAGCACAGTTATGAGCGTTGCCAGATGTACAAGGATAAACATTATGAATGATCCCGGTTTCTTTCTGTACTCAGCCCATTTCTCAGACCATGTGCTCTTGTTTACAGCCTCTATGCTGTCCACATCAACTATGGATGAAGGATCGTCCTCAGGTGCCGTCTTTTTCGTGCTGATTATTGTATTTTTTGTTCTGTCATCGCCACATGCGACAACTGTCTTTATTCCTTCTACTCTCTCTGTCATCTATGCCACCGTCTTTCTCTTTATGATGGAGAACAGGAGGTTGATAATGAGTATGAATACGAACAGTACAACGCCCGTCGCTATCAGGGCCTGCCTGTGCAGGTCCGTCGCATATCCCATCTCCATTACTATATTTGTGGTGAGTGTTCTGACACCTCTCAGTATTCCGTCTGGCATATGAACCTGATTTCCAGCGACCATGATGACCGCCATAGTCTCTCCAACTGCACGGCCAACACCAAGGATAATCGCTGCCATAACTCCTGACTTTGCTGCAGGGACAACAGTCTTGAACACGCTTCGCTCATGTGTTGCTCCAAGTGCCAAAGCTCCCTGATAATATTTGTCAGGTACCGCTCTTATTGAGGTCTCTGATACACTGATGATAGTTGGAAGTATCATCATTCCAAGAAGTACTGATGCCGTGAGCATCGTATTTCCATTTACTCCAAATATGCTTCTCACCATCGGTACAAGCACACACATTCCAAAGAATCCATATACTACCGAAGGTATTCCGGCCATCAGATTGATAAATGGCTTTATAACTTTATATAATCTGTCGGGACAAAACTTTGCCAGATATATCGCTGTCAGAAGTCCTATCGGAACTCCAATTATCAGTGCTCCGGCTGTTACATATATACTTCCTAATATGAAAGGAAGAATGCCGTAGTATCCATTTGTAGGCTTCCAGACCTCACCAAGGGTGAAATCCCCGAAGCCTATCTCTTTAATGGCCGGTATTCCATTCACAAACAGGAACACACATATGAGTGCTACTGCTGCAATGGATACCAGTGCCGCTATCAGGAATACTACATGCATAATTGTTTCTTTAAGTTTATGCATAAGCTGATTACTTTACGTCCTCCCACTTTGCTGCTGAACCTGTGAATATGTCCTTGACCTGATCTACTGTGTAGTCCTCAGCAGGGTTGTTGTTATTTACTATAACTGCAATTCCGTCCATTGCTATTACTGTTGCCTTGAGACCAAGTGCTGTCTCTGTATCCTTGAGTTCACGTGATGCCATACCTATGTCGCATGTTCCATCTGATGTTGATGTGATACCTGTTGTTGAATCGCTCTCCTGAAGCTCGATGTCAGCGTTTGTGTTGATTGCCTTGTATGCCTCGATAAGTTTTTCCATAACAGGTGTTACTGAAGATGATCCTGCAACAACAATCTTGCCCTTTGGATTTGTTGAAGTAAATGCTCCGCTGTTTGCAACCTCGATGTACTTATTTGCTGAGATGATCTTCTGTCCATCCTCGCTCATGATGTAGTTGATGAAATCCTGTGCAACATCGCTGATGCCATCCTTTGTAACGATGTTGAAAGGTCTTGAAAGTGTGTATGAACCATTGTTGATGTTCTCCTCACTTGCCTCAACTCCACCAATCTTGAGTGCCTTTACTGTATCGTTGAGTGCTCCGAGAGATATGTAACCGATTGCATAATCATCTCCTGCTACTGTTGTGAGTACGACCTCTGTGCTGTTGCATGTGATGGCATTTGTTGTTGTGTTGTCGACCTTATTGCCATCTGCATCCTTCTCCTCAACTCCTGTGAGCTCTACGAATGCTCCTCTTGTTCCTGAGCCTTCCTCTCTTGATACTACTGATATATCCTGTGCTGCATCGAATCCGCCATCTGCGCTCTTTGATGAATTATTTCCACAGCCTGCAAGACTTCCTACCATAAGTGCTGCTCCAAGTGTAACTGCCAATACTTTCTTTAATTTAACCATTTTCTTCTTCTCCTTACTTTGTCCATATTCTTTCTTGGAACATCAGCCATGCAAAATCGCTTTATGGTATGGCTGATGCTGCATAACAAGTTTTCTACGAAAACTTATTACATGTATTCTGGAACATCAGCCATGCAAAATCGCCTATCGGCGATGGCTGATGCTGCATAACAATTTTCTCCGAAAATTGTTACATGTGCCGGTTATCTCTTGAACCGGTCTTTGCAAATATTGTATTATTGGGACATATCATTCTTTGCTTATTTCCCGGAAAAGAACTCGCGCGCCTTTCGTTCTTTTCTTTGCACTATGATAAATGGCACAAGTAAAATACATAACCAGCGCAATGTAAATTGAATGTAAAGTCGGCGTTAATCAATGCATGCTGAATGTACAGCAAATAATCTGCCATAACTTATAAATTACAACCAGAAAGTGGGATAAATATACATGACAAATACCAGTTTAGAAGTAATAGGATATGTGAGATGTGACTACAAAGAGAAGTTCGGGATTCCAAGGCAGAGCGGTCTGACAGACTGCGCCACCGCTTTTATAGAGATGCTTCCACCGTACAATCAGGCAGAGGCTTTCAGAGGACTTGACGGATTCTCCCACATATGGCTGCTGTGGGACTTCTCCAGGGCTCACAAGAATGGTTTTACCGCAACAGTAAAACCCCCAAAGCTGGGTGGTAACCAGCGGATGGGGGTTTTTGCCACCAGATCGCCATTCAGACCGAACAACATCGGACTATCATCGGTGAAGCTTCTGGACATTATATATAATGAAGGAACTGGCTGTGTACACGGGCTTGTGGTGTCGGGTGCCGATATACTGGACGGAACACCGGTGTACGACATCAAACCTTATCTACCATACACCGACAGCCATCCGGATGCGACCGGGGGCTGGACAGACTCCCTTGATATTCCGGAGCTGTCTGTGTGTTTCTCTGACGATATCGCCGTCAAACTTGAAACAATATTTTCAAGTACACAGATCGAGGCCCTGAAAGAGATACTTGCGCAGGATCCAAGGCCTGGCTATCAGGATGAACCGAATAGACGGTACGGGATGCTGTACGGTGGATACGATATAAGGTTTACCATATCGGGTGACACTCTTACCATATGCGAAGTGGCTGAGCCCGGACCACAATGATACAAAAAGGCATTTTACCGGCATGAAGCTGAAAAATCATGATATTTTCTCATCATCCTGGCAGTGACGCTCCTCTCCTCAAAGCTGATATTTCCCAGTAGTTTCACCGGCATGACCCCCATCAAGGAATTGGTCACAAAGCATTCCTGATATGATGACAGTTCATCAGGGAATATCACTGTCTGCGTGACCACCTCTGATTCACAGATATACCCCCTTACTGTTCCAGGCAGGAGACCTGAGTCTATCGCGGGTGTGTATATCCTGCCATCTCTCACAAAAAATATATTGCTCACCGTACCCTCGCATATCTGTCCCTTTGTATTCAGGAAGATCCGTTCATCCATTCCAGCTTTCCTAGACCGCCTTTTTTCAAGAATGCAGTCTCCGTAATTCATGGTTTTATGATATACGAACGGTGATGTCTCATTTCTTCTAACATTACTTATGTCCATTGCAAACCCCCGTTCGTATATATCCGGGGTGTAAGGATTATCTCTCATTGAAAAAGCCACATTTTCCTGAGTCAGCATGATCTTTAACGCACATCGCCTCATATGACCTGATCGATCTCTGTAATCATGCTCACTCATCCACTTTCTCAGATATTCCAGCACAGTCATCCTGTCTATGCCCCGTTCTGCTGGCATGCCAAGATCCAGGAATCTTGCAGCATCTTTCAGGCGTCTCAGATGCCTGTCAAGAAATATCGGCCTGCCGTCAACCACACTTATAGTTTCAAATGCTCCAAGACCAAATTGAAAGCAATCATCCATTTTTACATTCATTTTACATTTCTCCCATTTTCATCATTTTCAAATGCTACTGCAATGCACTGAGTATTGCTTTTGCCTTATCCCGCGTCTCTTCATACTCTGCACCAGGATCTGAATCGGCAGTAATACCGCCTCCAACGCCAAGATAATACCTGCCATTTCTGTACAATACAGTTCTTATCACTATATTAAAATCACATTTTCCATCCAATGTAATATAACCAATGGAGCCGGTGTAAATATTTCTCTTCCCACATTCAAGTTCATCTGTAATCTCCATAGCCCTGCGTTTCGGCGCCCCCGTAACAGAACCACCCGGAAATGCCGCAGTAAGAAGAGACATCACATCTTCACCATCCTGCAGCATGCCTTCAACATTTGCCACCTGATGGAAAACAGTCGCATACTCTTCTATCGAAAACAGTTCAGTCACTTTTACGCTTCCCGGTCTGCACACATGGTTCAGGTCATTCCTCTCAAGATCTACAATCATCAGGAGTTCACTCTTTTCCTTCTGTGATTTCTCAAGCTCCCTCCTGAGTGCCTCATCCTCCCTGTCAGTCTCTCCCCGTCTCCTCGTCCCCTTTATCGGCCGGGTATACACATGGCGATCCTTTATCTGCATGAACCGTTCAGGAGATGCGCTCACTATCTGATAATCTCCCAGATCAAGATATCCACCAAATGGCGACGGATTGCTAACTCTCAGGTCATGGAACACGTCCAGAGGCTTTTTATCGCTGTCGACAATTATATGCCTTGTCATATTTGCAACATATACATCCCCCTCGGTTATATAATCCTTCAGTCTTCTTATAGAGTGCTCATACTCTTCCCTGCTGCATTCTTCGTACACATTCAAGTTATACTTCTTCCTCTTTTGTACATCTTCACTCGTCCTGTCAATTATATTGCCATTTTCCCGATCATCCCTGCCGCAATACTTCTCTATATCATTCTCCATTACATCAATATTTGACTGTGCATCACCTGTCATCCCATTTGCCACAAGACATGTCTCTTTTTTTAGACAATCTTCAACAACGAAACAGTCATAGAAGATCATGACTGCCTCTGGAACAGACACAAGGTCTTCATTGATGGAGCCAATCCCTATCCTGTCCATTCCATAATCGTAGGATACATACCCTATCGCGCCTGATACAATCGGCAAATCCTCCGGGCTCGTATCCATATGCTGTACAAGATACTGTCTCATATATTCTTCAAATGTTATATTCTTTTCAGAATCTCCATTAACCTCAAATGTATCCCCATTCTTAACAAGCCTGAGATATGGGCATCTCCCAATGATCGAATAGTGTCCCAGATTATTCACAAGGGATGAGTCAAGAAATGCTATTCCTGTCTCATCCTCATATATTTCAAAAACATCAGCTGCACACACGTATCTGTCAAGTTTTTTTACCACTCGTCTCATATTTCTCATATATGACTCCTTATCTGCAATTAAACTTCTCCGCCGCTATACAAAAATTATACAATATATCATGACCATACTCCGTAAGTACCGCTTCCGGGTGAAACTGCACCCCGTACAACGGCAGCCTTCTGTGTGATATTCCCATAACTGCACCATCCTCGGATATAGCATCCACCCGGTAATCATCCGGCAGACTACTTCCATTTATTACCAATGAGTGGTACCTTGTGACATGAAAGCTTTCCGGCAGCCGCGCGAACAGACCTGTTCCACAGGTATGTATCTCTGTCACCTTTCCATGCATTGGCATCTTTCCTTTTTCAACAATGGCGCCCGCACAATACCCAAGTATCTGATGCCCAAGGCAGACTCCAAGTATCGGAATCTTCCCCTTATACATGTTCACAACATCCACACACATTTTTGCCTCCCATGGCCGCCCAGGTCCCGGTGAAAGTATTATACCCTCCGGCTCCAGATCTTCCACATCATGCAGAGATATCCGATCGCACCTTTTTACGGTCACACATCTTCCCATTTCCTCGAAATACGCCTTCAGGTTATATACAAACGAATCAAAATTGTCTATCATCAGATACATGCACTTCTCCTTATCCGCAATCACTATAAAACACAAAAAGGATAACAGCCGGCATGCCAAAGCATGCACAGTCGTTATCCTTTTCGGTCCGTAATCTGCACGTTATTTTTATCTTTGATTTTTACAGATTCTAACATATCTGACCGCAGAAAGCAAATGCCTTTGCTGTTTTTGCGCAGTCCATCCATGTCATTCATAAAAAGCTGATGTTCCAAGGACTGTCATCTCCAGAGTAAAGTGGTATGGAAAAAGGACGATGATAGTTCCATATCAACGCCCTTTGTTTCTTTAAATATATTGTTGTTCCAACTAGTTGTGCTCTGGCACTACAGCATAGAACACCAGATCCTCATCGCCGTTGTTCTTCAGACTATGGCTGTGTCCCGGCGGGCAATAATGGCAGTCGCCCGGATTGAGTATCTCCATGGTATCGTCATACTCCATGGTTCCAACTCCTGAGATGATAAATATGATCTCGCTGTTAGTATCATGTGTGTGAAGACCTATAGAACTCCCGGCCGGAAGTGCTGCCCTCATGATCTTGTTGTAATTGCCTACGTGCATACGAGGCTTGAATACGCCTTCGCCACCCTTAAAGTTCTGAATATTCTGCTCCTCAAGTGAATCAAATGATATCTTCATCTGTTGTCCTCCTTACGAAAAATTCCTGCAAACGCGTGAAATGCGCTCCGCGCAGCGTCTGCATGCTATGTCGTCAAGCTTACCACACTCTCCAGAAGTCTGTCACAGGCTTCCTCTATTATATCCTCTTCTATGCCCGAATAATTGATAACCAGTGTGTGGCTGTCCTCCTGCTCTTTTCCGTGGCAGTACTGGCTGAGGCTGGATATGTTGATACCTGCCGCGGCAGCCCTGTCCACCATCTCTTTGTCCGTGTATGACGTGTCGATCTCCATAAGGAAATGAAGACCTGCATTCTCTTCCTTTATCGTTACCTGCGGATACAGCCTGTGGCTCCTGATACAACCAAGTATCCTGTCCCTGCTGTTCCTGTAAAACTTTCTCATCCTGTTGATGTGCTTTTCCAGATACCCCTCCTGGATAAACCTTGTGAGTGTATACTGATCAAAATTCGACACCGTACACGCATAAAAGCTTAGTACATGATTATACCTTACCATGAGCGGTATTGGCAATACCATGTAGCTTATTCGTATGGTTGATGACAAACTTTTTGAAAATGTATTCATGTATATGACCTTATCAGATGCGTCTATACTCTGAAGCGCCGGGATTGGATTGCCAACCAGACGGAATTCACTGTCATATTCATCCTCTATGATATATCTGCCCTCCTGCTTTGCCGCCCAGCCCAGCAGTTCATATCTCCTGCTCGCCGGAGTGACAGTTCCCGTAGGGAAATGGTGTGACGGTGATATATGCACCACATCAGCCCCGGACCGCTCTAGCGAATCTATGTTGACACCGCTCTCATCCATGTCTATATAACAGCATTTCACTTGATATGCATCGTATATGTGCTGTATCTTCTGATATCCCGGATTCTCCACACCGTATACGCTGTCCCTGCCGAGGAGCTGTATGATAAGACCATACAGATATTCCGTTCCCGCGCCGACTATGATCTGGTTCGGGCTTACAGACATCCCCCTGAACTGATAGAGATAATCCGCAATGGCCTTTCTGAGTTCAAATATACCACCAGACGGTGATCTCTTCATAAGCTTTTCCCGGTCATCCATCATCGTCTCCCTCATGAGCTTCGTCCATGTCGAAAATGGGAAGTTCTCACTGAGGGTGGAATTGTTCACAAAGTCGGCAAAGAACCTGTTCTGGCCAGAAGATTCTGCGTGTTCCCTGATCACATGAGAATGCTCTGTCACATGGTCTTCCGGTCGTATTCCGCGCATGTATGCAACGTCCGATTCATCTGAGGTCATGTTCTGCCTTGCATTATCTTTCATTACGGAACCTTCTGTACCGCCCTTATATTCACTGGCATAGTAGGCATTGCGCACTCCCACAACATCCGCATCCTCAGCCTTCACGTCACACACATAGAACCCGCTCTTCGGCTTGGAATAAATATATCCCTCAGCCAAGAGCTGACTGTATGCGTTTTCCACTGTGACGACGCTCACATTCAGATGAGCTGCAAGCGCCCTCTTTGACGGCAGCTTCTCATGGGCTTTAAGATTTCCTATCAATATGTCATTTTTTATCTCTTTGTACAAATGCTCATAGAGGAAATCCATCCCTCTGTCGTCAAATGAATATGTAAGCATCTACTACTCTCCCAATACTATATCAACGATCTTCTGTGTGTCATGTATGACAAACGGTGCGCCAAGGCTCATGATGAACTCCTCGTCTCTGAATCCCCAGCCAACCATGATGACATCCGTTCCAGAATTTCTTGCTGTGGCAAGATCCACGTCAGAGTCACCTATATACACGACATCCTTCTTCTCAAGACCAAGCATTCTGAGGCACTCCTCCACCATGTCAGGTGCCGGTTTCTTTGCTATGCCAGACTTCTCACCAAGTGCGAAATCAAACATTCCTGGGAAATAGTCAACGCACAGATCCTGAACTGCGAAATCTGCCTTGTTGGACACAACCGCGGTCTTTACTCCTGCTGCCCTGAGCTTTGCAATTGCATCATGTATTCCGTCATATGGTCTGGTCTTGATGGCACTGTGCTCCTTATAATAAGAAGCAAATGTATCAAACACCTTATCTATCGTTGCCACATCAGTTCCCGCCGGCACAGCTCTCTCAATGAGCTTCCGTATGCCATTTCCAACAAAACGTCTGACCTCATCTATAGTCCTCTCCGGATATCCATGGTAGGAAAGCGCATAATTGGTACTGTCCGTCAGATCCTCCAGAGTGTTAAGTATTGTTCCGTCCATGTCAAATATCGCTGCCTTGTATTTCATGTCGTACATCTCCTTGTCACATTTGTATTTATGCTTATTCCCATTATAATCTGTGAGTTAAGGTTGTCAATCAACAATCCCCACGTGGGGACGGAGGGGTCAGGCACCTTCGTCCCCGTGGCAAAAAAACCGGCGCAGGAGGGAGGTTCCTGCGCCGGTCATCAACACTACAAAATGTATCCTTACGAAAGATTATTCAATTGTTATATACTTTGACTTTGGCTCCTCCGGCTTCTTCTCGACCTTTGGAACTGTGAGCTTAAGAACACCATCCTCAAACTTAGCCTTGATATCCTCCTGTGTCAGATCCTTGCCTACATAGAAGGTTCTGCTGCCCGAGCCGCTGTAACGCTCTCTTCTGATGTATCTGCTCTTCTTGTCCTCTTCCTTTGTCTCGCTCTTTGTTGTAGCGTTCACGATCAGGTAACCATCCTTGAGCTCGATCTTCACATTCTCTTTCTTTACTCCTGGAAGATTCATCTCTACTGTATAATCATTCTCACTCTCAGTTACATCAGCCTGCATAAATCCATTCATCTGTGTCTGCTTTGGTGCTGCGTAAGTCCTCTCCGGATATCCAAAGAAATCATCTAAAAAGCTATCTCCAATAATACTAGGCATTAACATAAGTCATCTCTCCTTCCAATATCTATACCGGATATCTCTTAACACCCGGTTTATATATGTTAATAAATTCGATGTCTCTCAAAGGATCGCTTCAAGGCTTATCGTTAATTTCTATTTAGAAGCTCTTTCCTTTGACTGATTATGTTATACCACTTTTATTAGCACTCTGCAATAGTGAGTGCTAATAATTTTTGTGAAGAATTTGTGAACTTACACATAGAACACTTCTTCATCCTCCAGCCTGATACACGCAAGTCTGGCATTCTTTCTTGTACTTCTCATCCAGCATCCACAGTCTATATCGTAGAACAATATATCACGATCCCTATCGTACATGCAAAACACCTGTCCATCATTCCAGGCGAATTCCCCTTCCTTAACCGTTGGCGTATGCCCGGCGATTATCGTACTATGGCATATACCGCCGATGGTATACCCATCATCCCTAGCATTCATATAGAATTCTTCCCTTGAACTGTACTTTGCTTTAAGCTCCGGTGTGTCAAGCTTTCTTATATATCCGGCATGGACAACTATACATTTCCTGTCATTCACCTCCATATCATAGTAATATGGCATGCGCTTTATCCGCTCCGTCCATGAAGTAAGCTGTGAAAATGTATATCCGGATTCTATCAGTTCGCATACCGTGCCGCAGCGGTCAAATCTCACACTGTCATCACGGCATGCAAGTCTGCTCATTGCATTATACAGCATTTTCGTATCCTTCCGGCTGTCAGCAACAAGATCCATTTTATAGCTGATAATTCTCATCGCCTCTATGTTCTGAACAAAATCCTCGTCATGGTTTCCCCGAATCAGAATGACATTTGCCGGCGCACGCATGATCCACTCCAGCATATCAGCATTCTTCGATCCTTTATCTATATAATCTCCCGCACTTATCAACGTATCCCCATCGCCGAATTGTATCTTTTCGAGCATCTTCTGCAGCTCATCGTAGCATCCGTGGATGTCCGATATAACGTAACTACTCATTTCCAGTCTCCTTTTATACAAACAAACCTTTACTCACAACAGACTTATGGTATTACCTTCATGTAAAAGTCGATACCGCGCAGATGTAAATTGTGGGTAAACGTATGATAATTATACACCCGATGTCTCAGCAAATGGGCATAAAAACAGTCATCTGCCCCTATATTTTTTTGTTATTCACATCAAATTAAACAGTCTTAATTACTTTCTTTCATTTTTCCTGTACCATATATTTCTGATAAATACATACAAAGGAGATTAACTATGGACACCATGAAAACATCTATAAAAAACTACTTGGAATACTGTGACAAACAGAAATGCCTAGATGAAAAGACCTTGAAAGCATATAAGATTGATTTAAATCAATTCGTAAGCTATATTTGCTCATCTGACATCACTGACATTTCCACAAATATATTGGAGGAATACATCGGAATACTTAATAACACATATAAACCCAAGACTGTAAAAAGGAAAATCGCATCTACTAAGGCTTTTTTTCATTATCTTGAATACAAAGAAATTCTGAATAACAATCCATTTAATAAATTGCAGCTTAAATTTCGCGAACCCATAATATTGCCCAAAACAATTCCAATTCGCACCATTGAAATATTTTTGTCTACTATTTATGAACAACTTAATTGTGCCAAAACCACCTACCAAAGAAGAAATTCTCTGAGGGACGCCGCTGTTATCGAGCTTTTATTTGCAACTGGCATGAGAATTTCTGAGCTTTGTGCATTAAAAATCAATGATATCAACCTATATGATGGAAGTATCCTTATATATGGCAAGGGCGATAAGGAGCGACGAATTCAGATAGGAAGTCCTTCTGTTATAAATATACTGAATAAATACAAAGTTGATTTTCATTCGGAAATAGTAAATTGCAATCACTTTTTTGCAAATCAATCTGGTCGACCTCTGACCGATCAGGCTGTACGCAGAATGATAAATAAATATACTTCACTTGCCGCTATTGATCTACACATCACCCCACATATGTTCAGACATACTTTTGCCACCAGCCTGCTGGACGCTGATGTAGATATCCGCTATATTCAGGAAATGCTTGGACACAGTTCTATCAATATTACCGAAATATACACTCACGTTACATTGGCAAAGCAACGAAGTATCTTGGCAACTAAGCATCCAAGAAATAATTTTAATATTTGAATGCTGAAAATCTTACCAACTATTTCTCTCTACGTTCTGGTACATTTAATGGATAATTCTATATTATCCTCTATTTCTAGACTATCAATTTAATTGGAGATTTTACTCATCCCCAACCACAATATACTCGTTTTTCTATATATTGTCAATTAAAAACACTCTTTTTAACCAGATGAGAAGCTTGTCCGTCAAGGCAAAAACAACTACTCCTACCATGCACCAAAAATGATCTATGCGACATACGCATAGATCCAACTGTTTCGTATCTGCAACTGGCTACTATTTTTACAAACCCTGTAGCTTTACGTCACAGCCTTTCGACTGCTTTACCCATATATTCAGATGTTTGTAATTCTATTTTGATAGCAGCACAATCAAGCCAATCCAGCACTTCCACCTTCTCCAGGTTTTCGTCAGAATGCTCTATCTCTCTTAAATATCTGTATGCAAGTTCTATAAGATCGTCTACGAAAATCTGCTCTCCATTTTTCAGCCGCCTTGAAGAATCACCAAAGGCGACTCTTACGCTTTTATAACCTCCACTTATAAGGTAGGACTCACCTTTAGTAATATTTTTATTTTTCCGTAACATCTATAAACTCATCAGAGCCTGTATCCTCCCACTGCTTTTTGCCGCTGCTGACCACTTTTTTAGTTTCAAGTACATATGCATATATGTCAACCATATGCCCTTCATCGTATGAAACAGTTTCATCTGCAGACGCATCCACCTTATACCGTACATATATGCAGCATTTGCCATTGGGTGATTTTCCATTATAGACAATGTAATCAATCATACCTGTATTTTCATTCAGCACACATCTGGACGAACGCTCCGAGGCACCATATGTGACGTCGAATTCTGTGCGATTGTCATCGTTATACAAATCGTATACCGCCTTATATCCAGCTGTTATGCTGACGTCATCAGGCATTTCTTCAGAGTTATTCCCTGGTATTTCGCCACCTGTTGTTTCTGTATCCGTTCTCGCTGTTTCAGTGGTTGTGGCAGCTGCCTGTTTTCGAATCGTTGTAAGCCTTTTTCTTTCTACACCGCCATCAAAATACATGGTAACAAGTTCATCGTATTGTTCGTTTCCGGATAATACAACTTCCACTCTGTCGGAACACCATGTCACATCCCAACTGTACTCATCAAATCTGGCTCCGTCATTGGCTATTTCAAATTCTGCTCTTGCCACCTTGCTATTTGCCATTTCCAGTATCAGCCTTCCCGGCGCACCGCCAAATGGCCAGTACGGCTCTCCAACCGAATACATCGACAATATGTATTGTTTATCAGGAGAACTTGTTTTATCAACGAGTTTCTCTTTATATCTGGTTGTGTATCTTAAACAGACAAACGGAATAAACACAATCAGCGCCAATACACCAAGTGTAATTGCCACTATTTTTATTGTCTTCTCCATATATCTTTATTTTTCTTCAATCTCCTCATAATACTTATTGAACACCAACCATGCAAAATTTTCATTGTTGATATTCCTGCATCTCCATCATCAACTCATGGCACATCACCAGTCGATCACATCAAAAAACTCTTCTATATTACTGCTCTTTATATTGATATTATCCATATCCACCACAGTATCTTTTACCACTATTTCAAAGTTCTTCTTCTTTATCTCATATCTGTTATATAGCAGCTTATCTTTTCCGGTAAGTGAAGACAGCATATTTACATATGATAACTCCCCACTATTGAGATAATTGTAAATATCTTTATTTCCCTTGAAAGCGGCAATACTTTTTGTACCAAATGATGACTGAATAAACTTATGAACATCCTGTCCTTTATACGCAGGACTGTGCAGGCAAGCCACATATTCAAAATTAGGATTGTCCATTATAATGAAATGTGGAGTGTTGCCTTTTTTATTTTGAATCATGCAATATTCAAGCAGCTTATTGAACCCATCCAGCTCGCCCTGTATAGTAGTAAGCCTATCCGCATCCACAATAATAAACTTTGCCAGATAGTTACTTTGCGACTCTGTTCTTATTTTCTGCAAGAAATTTGCATAGCCCCCACCATGCATATTAATTGGTTTCAAAACCAGTTCAACGCCCTGATTTCTTCTCATCTTATCTATATAATTGTATTCTGTATCTCCTTCACAAAATATTGCAAATCTTTTCTGTAGGATTCGCTTTTTTCTACTCAAACGCTGTACCTCCCAAAATCCCCTTCATGTAAAACTCATATATTTTTGTGTTTTCGTATCTAACTTCAGGAAAATCCGCAAGAGAATAAAGCTCTGAAACAAGATTCTCCCTGTTCTTTGTAATAAAATATATCTGTTCTTTCATATATGTCTTCAAGTTCAAATGAAGTACATTATGCGTTGAAAAGATAAATTGTCCTTTATGCTCCATTCCATTTATATATGCAATTACACGTTCTGATAAGATTGGATTAAGCACCCTATCCATCTCATCTGCAAATACAACCTTATCTGCATATACAACCCGAAAGATCTGCACTGCCCATGCAAAAAATTCACGAACACCAGTAGAATCCTGAGAAAGCTCTCGTTTAAATGTCTGTCCATTTGCATTTGAACGAATTATCATCGTTTTTGAATACGGTTTCTCTTCATCTACCTCTATCCCACATATGCTATAATCCACCATTCTGAAAATTTCCACATATCTTGGATCTTTGAGAATTTCAATATCCGACTCCTGTCTTATTATGTTTTCTACCTGTTCAGAAGGCAAAGTTCCCGGATATAATACATCTGCCATCCAGTCAACAGTCTCAGCCGCATCTGCATTCCCCAACAACGCAAGCTTGCTTACAAATAAGCCATAACTATTGTTGCTGTTCTCCAGTACAGTTGCGATTTCCTTTGCTTTTCCTCTTTTCTGTATATATTTCGAGTCTGAATCCCGCTTAATTTCAAATACCTCACTTGCAGCTCTTTTTCTGAGCTGACTCCTTATGAGTTTTTCACTATATATTCCCAAACTGTCCACTACTACTTCATATTCATAAACAAAATGATTTCTAGCTACAAACACGATATTAAATCTCTGTTTTGGTATTTTCTCATTTACCAATGTATCAGTATTTATATAGGCATTTACAGACTGCACTTTCAAGTTAGTATCAAACAACGATTTCAAATACTTTAAGCTGTTTATAAAATTAGATTTTCCACCTGCATTTTCACCGACAATTACAGCAGTCTTTAAAAGATCATATCCAATCAGAGTTGTTGTATAATTATCAGGAAAACGTTTCTTTACTTTTCCCCCAGGGGCTTCCATGGAAAACTCACTCTCTGCATTAAAGGAGCAGAAATTGTCAAACATATATCTTATAATCATATTTTTCACCACCTTTTATCACTAATTATATGCACAAAATTGCCATTGTAAACCATTTTTTTGTTTTACTTTTTTATATTTTCCCTAATGAATCTGCATATCATAATCATCCACACAAATAATATGAAAACAAAAATACCACTTCGCAATCTATACCTCTTCAGCTTCTGGCTGCACCTGTAATAGGATTTCTCCAGAACATCCTTGTCAGAATACAACTTTCTCTCATTTATGGACTTAAGCTCATCGCAGGTATCCCTCCAGAAATCAAAATCTGACCACTTTGACGGCAGATTTATGTCCGGTAAAATATCCAGATAATCTATAACATAGTAAAATCTGTTGCCATAACCATGATGACAGGCTACATCATCTGCATATTCACTCCTATAATTCTCATCCGATACGTCGAGCACTATGCCATTTATAGTTTTACTGTCAACAAACTCCCAGTCACCTCCACGTTCCTGCCCTGCCTGAACGATTATATAACTTTCCTCAGAGTCAACGATAGAACGGACAACATAAGTTTTTTCAAACACTTTTATAATAGAGCCAACGGTGCGACTGCTTCCAAACAGCGTATATGAAAGCTCCCCGCTTATTATGCATCCATCTGTATCATCTCTTTGCAGAGCCCCGGTTACCCCTAAAATATCCTCTACAGTAAAATCAACAACAACTATATCAGATTGGACTTTTTTATATACACTGTCCCCGGCAACTGTCTCCTCTGGGAAAATTCTATATGTTCCCTTTACATAGTCCTCGTCCTTCATTCTGGTGTACACAGTCTGCCCTGTGGTGACAAATGCATAGTTTCTGTCGCCATCATACCTAATACTTATATTTATTACATTCATGACATTCCATATAAACAACCACACCAATACAATACCGAAAACTATGCCGATCACAGCGCTCTTATAAAACCTTCTATTTTTCACGTACAGTATCACCGGCTTCCACTCTCTTATCTGAGCTTACAATAATCTTATCATCACTGGTCAAAGGGCTCTTCTTCAAACCTACGTCATAATTATTTGTATACCCGACTGTCACATATACCTTCGCAGCAACATATTCCGTCCCAAGAAGGTTTTCCTTCGGTCTCTCGACAAGCACATATGACCCAGACACATCAGCACGTATTGCGGCCACAGGAACCACAGAGCTGTAACTCTCAGACTGATGTGAAATCTCTGCCAGCACGCTGTCACCCACTTCAAATATATCTCCTGGAATAACTGCCTCCACTATATATCCCTGTCCACTATCAGCATCACTGTATATCGCAGATATTTCCGTATTCACACCGCTGCCGTCCTGCTGAACCATAACCTTGTCCCCTTTTTCTATATACCTTTTCTGTTCCTCTGTCACAGATATTTTAATAGTGTATTTATCTGCTTTCTCCGTGACCACAAAAGCCGCACTCTCCTCAGTTTTATTTCCTACATCGACTCTGGACTCCGATATGATTCCGTCAAGCTCCGAATAAACAATTCCATCATCATCCATAAGTTTTTCCAGAGATTGGAGCTGTTCATCTACCACTGCAATTTTGTCATCCATAACATCCATCTCTTCTCCCCATGTATACCAGTATTGCTCCTTCAGGCTTTTCTGCTCAAGCTTCTTCTCAAGATACACAGATCTGGCCATGTTCACATCCACCCTCATAAGCGGATCTCCCCGGTTAATCTTTTCCCCTGCACTGACAAATATCTCCTGCGTCGGGAGTCCGGGATAGATATACACCGGCGTCTTCTTATCCCCATCTATAACCACATCCTGTAAAACCTTCATAGACACCGTCCCCGACACTGCATACTCCGTTTCAACCCTCGGGGTAAGAGCACTGCTCGCAAACCTCGACACAAATGTGCCGACAATAACCACCGCCATAAAGATCATAACGGCCTTTATACCGCAGTCTGTCCATCGCTTTCCTGCAAATCGTCTCATAATACTTCTCCTGTTTTCTCCTACAATCTGCCTTTATCAATCTTCGGCAGAACCTATTGATATTCCATCAGCCAGAATTCCCCTACCGACATAGAACACGATCAGTGACGGAATACAACTGAACAGTGCAAATGCAAACGCTCTTCCCGCACTTCCCTCCGTCACATTTGGCAGATAAACAGACAATGGCCACAGGTACTTGTCCTTGAGAAACACGACCGGCTGCTCCACAACATTCCAGTATTCGAGAAATCCCAATATCACTGCAGCTATGATTCCTCTCTTTGCTATGGGTATGGCCATGTGTAAAAATATAGTGAAACTGCCCGCACCATCCAGCCGTGCCGCTTCTACCACTGAATCCGGGATCTGCTCAAATGCGCTATACATAATAAATATCGGAAAGGTTGAGAACATCAACGGCAGAATAATCGCCCAATGCGTATTTATCATGTTTAGCCTATTTAACACAATGTACTGCGACAGCATTGTCACCTGAAATGGAAGTATCATGCAGAACATATACAGACCAAATATCAGATTTGCCCATCTGCTGCCGCTCCGCGACAACCCCCACGCTGCTGGCACAGCGAACACAAGCTGTCCGGCTATCACCACCCCGACTATCTTCACGGAATTCCAGAAAAGTACATAGTATTCCGGAGTGTCAAATAACAGTTCTACAATATTTTTAAATGTCGGATATAGCGGGATCATATGCCACACAACATGTCTCGCACCACTATCTGCCCCCTGAAACAACAACTGATCCAGCTCCATCTCACCCATAAATGTTCCACTTAACAGAATCAATAAAGGGATTACCGCCAGCGCCGCTCCCATTATGACCAGTATCTTCAATAACAAATGTATCCCCTCTGCTACATACCTCATTTGATTCCACGTCCTCTCAGTAAAATCTTTCTTTTATATTTAACTGATATCTCATGCCAATCAGTGAGACATACTAAACGAATTATAAGTATGATTCCGAAAAATACCACGGCTGTCATAACTGCCCCCGCCGTAAGCCTGCTGATTTCCAGCTTCTCAAACCAGTTGTTAAACACATGCTGTATCTGATATATGCTCATGTCCGGATAGCTGCCTGCCATCAAATATTGCTCCCTAAATATCTTAAGGGAATTCACCACAGACAACATGGCAACTATGAAAAATGACCTTTTCATATTTGGAAGCGTGATCCTGAATAGCTGGGTATATCTTCCCGCTCCATCAACTCTGGCAGCATCGTACACAGTCTCCGGTATCGCCGACAACCCAGACATCCATATAAGCATATTGTACCCTGTGTTCTTAAATATAAATGTGCCCACAAACAGCCAGAAGACCGCCTTTCCCGAAAGAAGATCAGCAAACAATAGCCTCCAGACCACCGCAAGTGAATTTGATGGTATAACAAGCGGCACGAGAAATGCAAACCTGACTGCGCTGCTTTTCATTCCATATACCTCTACCGCAGCTATCAACGAGATTACCATGAGAAGTGGAACACTCACCAGCTCAAACTGCAGGGAGTTGCCTGCTGCTAGTCTGAATGCCGTATTTTCCCATACCGCTTTGTAATTTTGCAGTCCTGAAAAGCCACCATGCCCCACACTCTGAAATGACGATATAAATACATCCATCAGCGGAATAACAACAAAGATCATAACCCCCAAAAAACCCGGAATCACAAATCCGACTGTTCCTTTTGTCCTTCTGCTAACTAATTTATTCACTCAAATACACCCCTAAAAGTTTATCTATGGAATTAACTGTGCTGTCCAGACTATCCCCATTTTCAAGATAGTCTCCAACGTTATCCCTTATCACACTGCGCACCCTCGCATCAGTATTCGACGGAGTATCAAGCTCTCTCAATTTATCTATATAGTCCTCAAGATACTCATCCTTACGCCAATACGACCAATCCATGTAATCATTTCCCCCCAGGGTGATCTTTCCTCCCGGAGTTCCCATGGACTGTGCCTCTCTGTTCCATTCCCGCACGCCCTCCATATTGACCGGATTTCCACATTCAACGCCGTAATATATTTTCTGTACATCCGTACTGAACAGATCCTTCATAAAACTTATAGCCTGATCTAAACTCTTTGATCTGGAATTTATCGCAACAACCGTGTTTGGCACAAACACCTTTCCTCCACCATTTCCCCATATTTCATATGCGTAATCCGTATTTTCGCCGCTCTCACCTGTTCCGACCTCATAGTCCTCTTTTATACTGTAAAAACGCCAGGATTCTCCCATCGTCTTCATGTTCACAAATGCTGTTTTTCTTCCAGACCAGGCGCTGTTGAACAGCGGGCTCATATACTCACTGTTTATAGCTTTTTTTATCTGATCACTGTAGGTGCCCCACGTTGCACTCCACTCATCAATCTGATCCTGAGTCGTCCTTTCCATCTCCGTGTCATACAAAAGCTTTAAGTCCTCTAGAAATTTTCTGAGCATCTCTTCGTCATAATTTCCATTGCTATCCACAATCTCCGATGCGTATCCTGAATACAATATATCAAAATAACACTCCCAATTATAGAATGACAGGTCATTTCCATATTTTGGTCTGTCTTGACTGCTTATATATGCTGCAAGCGACTGTACATCCATCATGTTCTTTACCTCTTTTTCCGGCCCGATAATTGCAGTAAACGTCTCCATGGATGGAATTGCGTATATCGAACCATCCTCTTTCCTGTATGTGTTGAGAACATTTTCCAGACAGTCTGAATTTTCCTCCAGTATATCGTCATACACCTGTGACAATTCCAAGAGCACTCCGGTATCCTCATAGCTTCCCACATTCAATCCGTCCATTATGATAACATCAGGTCCCTCACCAGCGAGAAGCTGTGTATTGAGCGCTCTTATTGCATCGCTCTCAGATATTCCATTATCATCATCTATTCCCCATGTATACTTCACCGTCATGTCAGAATGGTATTCCTCGTACCATGAGATGAGAGTTTCATAGCTCTCTGCATAATATAACGAATATAGTGTAACTTCATTATCACCCATCTCTTCTTTGTCTTCTGCTGAAGCATAACCTGAATCATATGAATACACCACCACATACTTTCTTCCACTCTTGCCACCAGCTATCGCAACAAATGTATCACCGCCTTCAACCACATAGTCGTACTCAATATCTGAATCCCTGAACGTAGCAAGTCTAATTCCCAGCCTATCCTTCAGCTTATACTCATATAAACCTGTGCTCAGCATAAGATACAGTGAGTCCGAATCTTCGTCATATTTCATGATATTTCTGCAGCTCACCGCATCCATCCCCTTTTCGTTGAAGGTCTCGTCCAGGTCGTCCGCCATACTCTTATCAAATGCTGTGATGTTTTCAGTCTCACTTCCATCGGATATGTCATATGACAGAAGGCTCCTCTCTGTCAAAACCATAATCCTGTCGCTCGCCACACATATATCTGTGTAATTCATATTTTTGATGACAAATCTCTCTTCACCATCCATTGAAAAACACCTTATATCACCGCCCGGGCAGCCCGAGATATAGCCGGATCCGTCAGCAAGCACTCTGATAGCTGTCACATTTCCCTCAAATTCATCAGATAGCTGTCTGACCTCTCCATTCCCTGTTATGACGGCTATCCTGCTCTCCATGTCTCCATCTCCCAAGACACTGCTCAAAGCTATATATATACTTCCATCCCCATCAACATATGCCGCTGATATCTTCTCGTCCACTGACATCACGAAAGCTGAGTCAAGCTTTTCCTCCTGTACCTCACCATTAGGTGACGTGAATGTCAGCTTTACAGCCTCGCCGTCAGAATTTTCTCCTATACACACATAACCGTCCTGTGTCTTTCCTATTCCATACACCTCCGCCACATTCAATTGTGTCATCTGATATTCAGACAGTTCCTTCACCACCTCTTCATCTCCTGATGTTCCAGCGCAGCCACAGCATATTATCATGACAGCGGCAAGCAGTAAAAATATATTTATACGCCCCATGATTACCTCCTTTTCCCCAGTTAGCACTTCCTCTATTCACATATTTTCATGTACAAATTGTAGCATCTACAGACTCTCAGATTATCTAAAAACCATCTAAATTGCGTATACCGCTTTCAAACGCTCCCCAAATGAATTACTATAAAGTAAGAATGAAATGAACTACATTCCAGATTACAATAACGAAAAGGGGATATGTATGAACCTGCTGCTTGTGGAGGACGACCTCAATCTTGGGAAAATACTGAAAAGACAAATGGAAGATCACGGAATATCTGTGACGCTGTGTACAACTGGAAAGCAGAGCACAGAGCTCATATATTCCGGGGTGGATATCGACATCCTGGTGCTTGACTGGATGCTCCCTGACATGTCCGGTCTGGACATTCTCAATCAGTTATACTTTGACAGGATATCGATACCCGTGATTATGCTCACAGCCCTTGGGACACTCGAGAACAAAACTGCAGCATTTTCCCACGGTGCCGACGATTATATTGTCAAGCCTTTTGAATTTGATGAGCTGTTGGCTCGTATAAACGCACTTTACCGAAGAACCCAACAGATTGGTACATTTGACTATTCATATGGTGATGTCACTTATATGCTCGACAGCCGGACACTTCAATGTGGTACCCAGTCGGTGCGGCTCACCAACAGAGAATCCCAGCTATTTGAATTATTGCTGAGATCTGCTGGTAAGCTGGTAAGTCAAGACGAGATCATCGAAGCCATATGGGGACTGACCTCAAATGTGGGAAATGGGAATATACTGAATTACATTTATTTTCTGAGAAACAGATTAAAAACCATCCATAGCAGTCTTGTGATAAAGGTCGTATACGGCAGTGGCTACATGCTAGTCTGCAGAAAGGAGGACACATCTATATGATAGAACAGCTCAAAAGAAAACTTTCCATATTTCTCTCCTCCGTCATAGCAATTATTCTGACTGCCATGTCCATTCTTCTGCTCCACACTGTGATAAAGGAGTACACAAACAGCACGTACATATCGTACACAAGGGATGTAAACCTTTTATTCTCATATCTTGAACAGGTGAGCATCATAGACATGCCTATCCTCAATGAATATAGTGAGAAAAATCTTAATATAGACGTGCTGCGAAACAACAACACAATCGTCTCCACGAACAGCTTTGCAGAGAGCGCGTCAATTTTTGAAGCTGCATCTCCTTACAATCAGCCGATGTACTGGAAAGATTATTACAATGCGATAAATCAGGGCGAAAACAACAGGAGATTTTATATTGTCAGATATGATCATACCGACTACTGGAACAGCTACAGCATCATAAATATAGGTGGAAATTTCTATACCATACACACCATATTCAACAACGCTACGCTGTCTGCATACAAAGCAAAAATGATGATTTTATTTCTGATCATTACTACCATAGCAATAATACTTCTGTCCATATTCTCATGCATTTTTACAGGCAGGATACTTATCCCTGTAAATGTGGCTTATAAGAAACAGGATATGTTCATAGCTGTAGCATCCCATGAACTGAAGACTCCTGTAACCGTCATAAAATCATGTCTCAACGGACTGTCTGGCAGTAATCCTGACAAGACTGACAATGATTATATTTTGACAGCCCAGAGGGAATGTGACAGAATGACCGATATGGTGAACAATCTCCTGACATTTGCTGATATAAAGAAGTCAGGCAGGGATAACTTCGATGACATTCACCCGGAAGATATAATAATAGAATTATACGATCGCTTTGAATCAATTGCCATGCAAAAAAGTCTTGACCTGGCAGTATCCATACCTGACAATCCCCTTTCACCTGTCTACATGGACAGGGATAGAATGCTTCAATGCCTATCTATTCTGGTGGACAATGCCATATCATGCACCGCCGATGGACAGATAGCAATATCTGTATCCGCGGATGTTTCAAATCTATACTATACAGTATCAGATACAGGTTCTGGAATAAGCGATGAAGATAAGCCGCACATTTTCGAAACCTTCTATTCCAGACGCAACGACCATAAAAATCACTTTGGACTCGGTCTCAGCATCGCCAGGAGCATAGCAGAGCTCCACGGTGCTGACATAACAGTCAGTGACAATATTCCGCACGGAAGTATATTTACTATAACATTTAAGCTGTAAGTTACTTATTTCTACAAGCGGTGTAAGGCTTAATTTTGCAAATCGTTTTTACTTTCTGCCAGCCTGCGTATTTGCAACTATATAGCTGTAATACACTGTATCAAGCATCTCCCTGTCGTTGAAGTCATCGCCAAAGCTTTTTCCATTTCAGACTTATACATTTCTATCGTGTTGTCCAGAATTTTCATCATCTCCTCACAAACCAATAGACTAATCTATCTTTCCAAACCAATCCAGCACTTCCACCTTCTCCAGGTTTTCGTCAGAATGCTCTATCTCCCTTGAATATCTGTATGCCAGTTCTATGAGGTCATCCATGGAAATCTGCTCTCCATTTTTCAGCCATCTGGCCATGAGCAGCATATAAAGCTCAACAGCATGTCCTACGCAGGCCTCCACTTTGCCGATGATGTTGTCGTCGTACACGGCTCCCAGAAGATATATCGAGATGAAGTATACTACGATCTGCTCTAGCACAATCTCCATAGAAGGCAGTATTTCACCGACAGATGCATCGCAGAAATCAGAGTTCAGATCGCGCATGCCTTGATCATCAGCATTTACATTCTCTTCTGAAGCATTGCTGTCCGCAGCCCGCTCATCTGCCATATCCTGACACGCAGAATGCCTGCGCCACCATGCCTCAAACCTTCTCCGATTCTCCGTAAATGTTTCCTCGCCCCCACCAAACAAAAGCTCCTGCGACTCTATGAGCACATCCTCCCAGTCGTCGTACAAAAGCTCCAGCTCGTCAAGCAGAAAACCAAACTGTCTCTGTAACAAGACATATTCATCATCTAAAAAGACTTCATTATTGATCTCTGTATTAGAATGCTCTGGGCAAAATTCTATTTTTCTGCAAATCTCCGGCTTATCCTGCTCCTCACACTCATCCCACATGACAAGGTCGCCCTCATCATAGTGTCTCTGTGCCGACGCGCCAATCTGAAGCACCCGCTCGATTCTGATCCGGATGTCCACACTTCTGTCCTGAATGACATTCAGTATCGCCTCCCGGATATCCTCCAGATTGGAGTACAGGAAATAATCAAAATCGTCGAACACCTCATCCTCGTCATCCTCCTCGGTCACAAATGTCACCTTGTCCGTAATATTCATCAGTATCCGTGCCACCTCCGGACATGAAAGAGAAAGTGATATCTCCCGCACATTCTCGAATTCCTCCGTATGTCTCGGATACTCCCTGCAGGTGGTACAAAGGCTTTCCTTACCCATGTGTATATACAGATCACACAGCATGTCATCCCGCAGAAATGCACACTTTCCACTTCTGCCGTGTCTGAAAACGCCTTCTTTCCAATTTACCTTGCGGCGCAGCTCATCCCTGTACTCACCATTATAATCCTCATATTTTTCCAACGAATCGTCATCTATCACTATCTGCCATTTGCCGCAGCATGTGTCCGGGCATTTGTCCGCTATACAATTAAATTTCTTATAATAATCCGGGTATGTGTAAATCATATGTACTCCTTTATATATAATCATGCCATTATTCCATTCATCGGCTCTGCAGCACGATCACGAACTTGTTACCGCCCTTTTGGGGAATAACACTTAACATTCCGCCCTGTTTTTCTATGATCTCCCTTGACAGATAAAGGCCTATTCCAACACCATCCTTGTCACCGGAATTTCTGCCACGGTAAAACCTCTCAAATATATGTGTACGCTCATCCTCTCCTATTGGTTCATTCTCATCTGTCACACTGATTTCAACCGTGAGCCCTAGTTTTCTGACCGACAGGACTATCTCACTTCCGGCTTTTCCGTATTTTATCGCATTATCCAAAAGATTGAAACACGCTTCCGCGGTCCATCTTCTGTCGTGCTGTATATCACATTTCACCTGTTCATCATACCTGATAGTTATACCGGCATTTTTTGCACTCACATATACATCTTTCACTGCCTGCAGCACAGTGTCATTTATACTCTGGCTTTTCACATCGAGATTGATAAGTCCGCTTTCCAGTCTAGATACCTTTATCATACTCTCCGAGAGAAATGTCAGGCGATCCACCGCCAGTTCAAGGACTTGCAGGTATTTGGCACGCTCGTCATCACTTATATCCGGATTTTTTAGAAAATCCGTGTACATCCTCAGGTTCGATATTGGCGTCTTCAGTTGATGGGAAAGATCCGATACCAGTCCCTTAATATTCTCACGCTCTAACCTCTCTCTGGAATTCTGAAGCTTCAGCGCATCGATTATCTTGTCAACCTTGCTCTGCAGCCTTGATACCAGCGAGTCCTCATTTTCCGGAAATACCTGCTGCCGTTTCAGCTCAGAGAGATTGTCCAGAAGATCCGACATGGCTGCCACGACCTCCGAAATAAAGTCATCATCCGCCTTCTGCAGCAACCTTATGACAACAAACATAACTACACCACACGCCAGTGCGCCTATGGCCGCAAGTATTTTTCCTGAACATACATACTCAAATACTGCTAAAAACACAAACAAAAGAAGTGAGCATACATACAGCATCCTCACTCTCTTCGTATATTTACCATAGTTGTCAATATATTTATCCATATTATCTCTGTTATATACCCCTGCCTATGTCTCGCCAAATGTATATCCAATTCCAAACACCGTGATCACGTACTCCGGATTGCCGGCATCCTTTTCTATCTTCTGACGCAGTCTTCTGATATGCACATTCAGCGTGTTCTCATCCACATAATTTTCATTGTCATCCCAAATCTTCTGTATGATCATATCTCTTGTGAGAACGCGCCCCTTATTTTTTATCAGCAGTTCCAGTATCCTGTATTCCGTAACGGACAGCTTTATCGGTTCATCCGATATGTACACCTGCATCCGCTCAAAGTCAACACTCATATCCCCATAATGAAAACGTTCGTGCTTTACCCCATCCGGTACATTTTCACTTCTTCGAAGGACTGCCTCTATCCGCTGATACAGAAGTTCCACGGAAAACGGCTTTGCTATATAGTCATCACAGCCGGCCCGGAAACCCTCTATCATATCAGCCTCCGTATCTCTTGCCGTGAGGAAGATGATCGGGACCTTTGTACTTTTTCTCAGTTCTCTGCAATAGTCAAGACCCCTTCCATCGGGAAGGTTTCTGTCAAGCAATATCAGATCGAATCCATGTTCCAGACAGCCATCCGCCTCCTTGCATGAGTACGCAGTTTCAACTTCGTATCCCCTCTTTTCAAGGAACAGCTTCACACCTCCACATATGATCACATCATCCTCCACGACCAAAATACGTTTCATACTTTCTCCTATCAATTACATGTTGATTCCATATCATTTTCATGATTCCCGGTCTGCCAAATTACATGCTGATTCCATATCATTTTCACGACTCCCGGTCTGCCAAATATCTATGATGCTTCTCTCAGCCGGCTTGTCACCGTATCTTTTGTCACAAGTCTGAACACCATCGCCGGAACCACAATGCATATAGCAAACAGCACAACAACGACTCCGGCAACAAGTGCATACGGATAATGAAATACTGCATAATCAGCTATATTCACACATAGCCGACCAGTTCCATACATCATAAGGCTTCCAAGCGTCACAATAAGTACTGTTGTTATAATACCATAAAACATGCCCTCGTACATAAGCATATTACGTATCTGCCTCTTTGTCATTCCAACACTCTCAAGCACTGCCAGTTCCAGTTTTCTCGTATATACACCAGTGATCATGACATTGATATAATTCACCACTCCGATAAGTATCAATATGATCGATATTCCACCGCCTATCACCTCAAGCGACAGCATAGACTTCTTAAATTCCGAGCCCTCCACCGACCTGATATCACTCCCGGCTATGACTGGATTTTCCTTTACGATGCGCTGTACATATGGTGTCACTTCTGATTCTTTTCCTTTCTCCGCATCCGCAATGATGCATGAGATCGCCGCATCCGGAAACAGATCATCCATCACCGCATCACTCACAAATATCGCCTCCGGAGCTCCACCAAGTGTCCAATAATACCCAGCGGTGATTGCTGACTGCTCTGCTCTCATCATGGCTGCGCCAACTGTGATCTGTCTCTTCCTGCCCGTCTGGTCATTTACAAGTGTCAGAGTCTTATCCGTCATCCGCTCCGACGCTGATATGGAATCTACATAACCTATCAGACATACCTCTCCTTTTTCGAATGCATCTATATCAATCTTCTGTCTGGCAGTTTTGTTGTAGAGCTTTATCATATCTGAATTGACCGATATCAGCGGTGCCCCATACTGTGCCTCACTGTTGGTCGTTGTCTCATAAAATGTCGCAAGAGATTCAGGGTCATCCTCGCTCTCAATAAACGGTGCATAAAGTTCAGCGTCAAATGGCAGTCTTACATCTGCACTTCTGTTCGCCTCTACAGTATCCATACCCGGAATGCTCCGCATCTGATCCACGATGTCCGCCATGGTCGCCTGAGGCTTAGAGTTATCTGATTCTCCGCCGCCATACAGCACATAATCATTGTGAAGATAGTGCTCTATATAACTGTCCGCATCCATGCAGGATATAAATGTATTCACACACAGAAATGTAACTGAACCCATGAATATCGATGCGAACACAAGTATACTTCTCTTCTTTTCACGAAACACATTCCTCCATGCCATCTTCCGGGGTCTTCCTCCACCAGTGGACTTATATCTTGTTCCAGATATATTTCCAGCATATTTCATAGCATCGATTGCAGATATCTTCCCGGCATATTTTGCCGGTTTCCTTGCACTTATAAATACAGTCGCAAATGCAAATACCACGGAGAATACATATATTCCCGGATTGAAACTGACCGCCGATGAAAGTGCAGCTTCCCTGTCTATCGACAGCATGTTCATAGCAAGAGGAACAACGCCAAATGACACCGCCGTTCCAAGGAGTACCCCTATCGGAATTCCTATACAGGCCAGATACAGTGCCTGTTTTTTCACTATCTTCTGTATCTGGGACATCGTAGCCCCGATGGTTTTGAGCATTCCATAGAATCTTATATCCTTTGTAACAGATATATACATTACATTATATATAAGAAGATATCCACTAAGGAGTATCATAAGAGCAATAATGCCTATACTTATAGCTATAGCCACACGGTTTGACCCATTTTCAGACTGAACATCATATTTCACGTCAAACTTCTGGTCCTGCCTCAAAGTAACATTCTTCTCAAGTTCATCTTGGAGTTTATCACCCTTGCCCTCCTTTGCGGAGATACTGACACGTCCATCCTTCTGCATATCTATCCCCTGGGAATCCACATATTTCTTTGACACCAGGCATACGCTGCTCTTGGCAAATCCTGTGTACCAGCCTGAGAGCACAAAATTTTTTCTCTCACCATCCATCACAAACGTAACATTCTGACCTACCTTTGGCGACGTGATACCCATATTGTCAAGTATCTGCTTTGTGAGCATTATCTCATTCTCATCCTTCGGATAACTGCCATTTATATCGGTTATGGCAGGTTTCAGATTCTCATTAAATTCTGTATCATCATCATACTGAAGCAGATAACTGTACTTGCCTGATCCCGTGCTTACTGTCTGTGCATCGATCTGTATTCCCGCTGCAAGAAGTGACGGACAGGCCTTTATATCATTTATCTGACCTTCAGATGGACGCTCCATATATATAGAAGATCTTGTTCCCTGAAGTCTGAGCTGCATCTGGTTAAGATTTTTAGCTACGGAAAATCCCAATGTAAATACGGCCGTGAACATAAATGTTGTGAGAACGATCGCCAGAATAACAATTACATTTCGCACTTTGTTCTGCTTTAACATGCGGTGATATATCCTGCTCACCGCCGCCTGATTATTGTTTCTAAGCATCCTTCTCACCCCCATCTGGTACTCCTGCTGAGAAGATCCTGCCATCTTCGATCCGTATCATCTGGTCTGCCATGGTTGCTATCTCTTCATTATGAGTGATCATCACTATCGTCTGTGCAAATTCTTTACCAGTCAGCTTTAACAATGCAATGACATCCATACTGGTCTTGCTGTCCAGATTGCCTGTCGGCTCATCAGCCAATATGATAGAAGGTTTTGCTGCCAGCGCTCTGGCTATCGCAACCCTCTGCTGCTGGCCTCCTGACAGCTGGTTCGGCATGGAAAGTTTCTTTTCCGACAAGCCGAGCACATCCATAATTTTATCTACATACGCAGTGTCTATCTTCGTTCCATCCAGCTCGATCGGAAGCACTATATTCTCATACACATTTAATATTGGCACCAGATTGTAATTCTGGAAAACAAATCCTATCTTTCGTCTTCTGAATATCGTAAGTGCCTCATCGTCCATTTCAAAAATAGCTTTGCCGTCCAGTATAATATCTCCTGATGTTGGCCTGTCGAGACCCCCTAAGAGATTTAGAAGTGTTGACTTTCCGCTTCCCGAACTGCCTATGATAGATACAAATTTTCCCTCTTCAATATCAAGTGACACATCTGTAAGCGCATGCACGACATTGTCTCCTGTTCCGTATGTCTTTGTAAGATTATGGGTTGATAATATATTCATGATACCTCTTCCTTTTCATTTTCTTGTCTGTTCTATCTGATGATTTTATTCTAACATCCACATCTTACAATCTTATTACGTTTAATATTAAGATTTAGTGGTCACTGCTTACATTATCAATAAAAGGCCCAGCCACTGTTAATAAGAGACTGAGCCTTTGATTTCTTTCCATTATTTATGTCTGTTTCTATACTTCGCCTACAAGTTGGCTGCCAGCACCTGCTCCATAACCTGGAGCACTCCACGCTCCTCATTGGATGGGGCGCGGAATCTTGCAAACTTCTCCATGCCAGGCTGCGCATTTGCCACGATATAGCTGTAGTATACCGTCTTCAGCATCTCCGCATCGTTGAAGTTGTCTCCGAATGCCATCATCTCACTGGTATCGATACCAAGAAGTTCTCCGATCTTTCTCATGGCCATTCCCTTATTGATACCTTTATTCATGATGTCGATCCATTCCCTTCCGCCCACAGTGACTGAGAAGTTATCTCCAAAACGTGGCGTATAGATCTCTTTGTACTTCACAGCGGCATCCTTATCCGGAGCAAATATCGTAAACTTATTGGACTCGACGTCAAGGCTTCTCATATCATCAACAAACACAAGATTACTGAGAAATGCTTTGAAAAACTTCGCATACTTCTCGTATTTTTTCAGGACATATGCTCCGGATAGAGCACACAATACAGCAACACCATCCGTCTCGTCCTCCACAAATCGTATCATACTCTGGTACTCTTCCACATCCATCAGGCTCTTGTATATGATCTTGCCGCCATTGGAAATAGCCGCACCGTTATCACCGATGACCACCATCTTATCCATCTTGTCTCCGAACATGTCCCTCAGGGTGTACATAGGTCTTCCGCTGGCTACAACAAAACGAATCCCCTTCTCATCCAGCCTGTCAATGTAATCAAAGAAACCATCCGGGAGTTTTCCATTCTCCATAAGCAGTGTATGATCCATGTCGGATGCTATTAATTTTACGTTCTTCATGTCTTCTCTTCCTTGTATATTCTCTAATGTTATATTCTCTGATGTCTATTAGGTAATATTATATATTAACCATGCCTCTGCCAGCTTATCCCTTGCCATGCATCTTATTTAAATAAGAGCGCACAATTCTTCTCCAGATCATACTCTCTTGTATAACCGTCATCATCGTACAGCATATAACTGCTGTTCTTATAGCCGATCAGCTGCATTGTAGTCTTGTCAATATCAGCAACGCACTCCGCCACATCCACGACAGGTATACATTTGCCGTTTCTTACAAACAGGATGACCTCATTTTCCGGAATCTCCACGAAGTGATGTCCTGCAGGCATCTCCGTCTGCTCAACTGCTCCATCTGACGTAAACCTTACAAGCATCATATCCTCCGGCAGATACACATATCTTCCGATGGCATTCTGCGTGTAAACCGGTGCGATCATGATCTCATTTCCCAGCATGAGCTGATCCTCAACATGAGCCGCGATCCTATCATCTGGATATTCAAATGCCAGCGGCTTGAACATCATGTCGTCCGTCAAGGCCGCCTTCATGTACTCACTGTATATATATGGAAGCAACCGGTAACGGACACCGATCACATTCCTGAAATCTTCTATATGCTCAAACTGATAGCACTCCTGATTTCTTGTGCCCTCACAAGAATGGTCACGCATGAGCGGAGTGAACACACCGAGTGCGAGCCATCTGAGAAGAAGATCCCTTGAAGTATCACAGCCAAATCCGCCGAGATCCGCGCCCGTATACAGAAAACCGCACATATTCATGGACGGAAGCATCTTGATGTTGAGCAGGATGTGTGACCACCACGATTTGTTATCGCCCATCCAGACGCCGCCATAACGATGCATCCCTATATAAGACGATCTGGAGAACAAAAGTCGTCTCTCATCCGGTGAGATCTCGCGAAGCGCCTCGCCTGCCGCCCTTGTCATGTTATATCCAAAGAGGTTGTGAACCTTGTCGTGACGCACCATCTCCCCATCCACATTGTGATACATAGATGCGTAATCCTTCGGATTGTTGGCAACACCTGCCGCCATACCCGAGATGCCCCAGACATCGTCCACAGTCTCGTCCTTCTCAATGAACTTCTTCATAGCTTTCTTCAGCTCGCTCACGCCCTCCGGGGTGAAGAAGATCGCCGGCTCATTCATGTCATTCCAGAAGCCCTCTATACCTGCATCCGTGAGGATCTTGTATTTTGCACCGAACCATCGTCTCGCCTCAGGGTTCAGCACATCAGGGAAATGCGTATATCCCGGCCATACCGCCGCAACGAAATCACTTCCATCTGCTCTCTTACAGAAGTAGTTATTTGCCACGCCCTCCTCATACACATCGTAACCTTCCTCAATCTTTACTCCGGCATCGATGATCGGGATCAGGCGTATATTATCCTTTTTCAGATTCTCCACATACTCCGAAAAATCGCCAAAGTCGTCATTTATGGTGAAATCCTTATAGCTGTCCATATAATCTATATCCATGTAGACCATATCGATCGGGATGTGGTTCTCTCTGTATTTTCTCGCCACCGTCTCAAAGTCCTCCGGTGTCTTGTATCCCCAGCGGCTCTGTCCAAATCCAAATGCAAACTTTGGCGGGATATAACTTCTTCCGATCATCTTCCTGAACTGCTTTGTGATATCATATGGGCTGTCACCTGTTATCACATAGATATCCAGATCTGCGCTGTCACAGAAAATATGCAGCTCATCGCACTTCGTATATCCCACGTCAAATGTGATCGTGGATGGATAGTCAAAATACAGGCCAAATGTCTGCGCTCCAGAAATTATAATAAAGTTGTGTGATGCATACAGTGAGTATACATCCTCGTGATGATGCGGATTGTCTGCATTGTTGCTTATGTACTTGTAGCCTCTCTTGTTGATTCCTCTGTTCGCCTCGCCAAGGCCATACACTATATCACTGTCCTCAATACCAAATGTGTACGAAAATCCGGCTGTTAAGTCTATATTGCCGTGATCTGGCTGTCCTTTTTCTGCTGCGATATCTACCACTACTGATTCTGTCTGAAATGGCTTTCCGTATGTATACTTCTTTATCATGCTGTCACCTCTATGCATCTCTCTTTTTTCTTCTGTATCTCTTTTTCTTTCTCCTGACCGTCTTGCCGCGCTTTGCCGCCTGTGCCTTTCTGAATTCCTGTATCTGCTCGATCATGGCGGCATAATCCCTCTCGAACAGGATCTCACTTATCTCATGGTGCACGATCTCCGCCGGAAGTCTGTCAACTATAAGTGTCCTGACGAAATCCTTGCTCTTTCCCTTATACATCGGAAGGCTGTAGGTCTCCTGGATATGTGCAAGCTCCGGTCTCCACAGCACACGGATCGTGCGCAGTAAATCAGCCTTCGGATTTGGCTGCATTTCCCTTACCACATAGAAATCGATCTTGTGAGTCAGCTTGTCTGACACTCCATCCTCCAGGTCTTCTGCATCTGGCTTGCTGCCTGTATCATATTCTTCAACAGATATGATCCCCCAGTAGTCTGGTACATGCTCTGCCACATGACCTGCATGTGTACTTCCCACCACCACGATATTCTGGTCAAAATACAGATCATAGTCTGCTACCTGACTCTCCAGACGCGTGTATGTATCCGCATCACTTTTTATCTCTATACCGACCACTTTATCCGGAATGACCATCACGACATCCGCACGGGAATTGCCCACTGTCTTTTCCTCAAGGATACGTATCTTGCCATATCGCTCCTCAAGGAAATCAAACAGGGGTTCTCGTATATCTTTATCTAATAACATTTTCCCTCCTGAAATCAATTGTTTGAAGTAATCTTTATATGGATTTTTGTCTGCAAAGTCAAGAATCTCCCGCTTTAGCTGAGAAAACCAGGGCAGACCGCTCATAAAGTGAGCTTTCCGCCCTGGTTTCTATGTGAACATAATATTATCAGCCCTTGTTCACAAGCTCTGTGAACTTCTTAAGCGCATCCTTCGCCTCTGGTGAAATGTTCCTTGGAACTGCAATTCTCACGGTAACATAATGATCTCCATGGGTATTGCCGCCCCTCGCCTGGACACCCTTGCCACGAAGCCTTATCTTGCTTCCCGACTGAGTACCCGGTGCTATCTTGCACTTCACATCACCGAACATGGTGTGGACCAATATCTCTCCACCGAGAACTGCCGTGTCAAATGGCACAAGAGCCGTGGTGTATATATCCAGACCCTTTCTCTCATAACCTGCCTTGTCTCTTACATTGACCTTCAGCAGCATATCTCCAGGCTGACCCTTGCCGGTTCCGGGATATCCCTTGCCAGCCAGTCTTATCACACCGCCGTTGTCTATACCCGCCGGAATGTGTACAGTGAACTGGGAACTTCCTCCCCGTCCATCATTGAACGACAGAGTCTTGTCGCAACCATATACTGCATCATCAAAATCTACCGTGACACTTGCCTCCATATCTCTGCCCCGCGCATTGAAGCTTCCCTGACCGAATCCGCCAAATCCACCTCTCTGTGAGCGGCCACCGCCGCCAAAGAACGAGCCAAATATATCGCCAAACATATCACCGAAGTCTCCACCCTCAAAGTGGAAGCCTCCGCCTCCGAATGGATCACCACCGGCGGCTCCACCGGAGCCATCGAATGCAGCCATTCCAAACTGATCATACATCTTCCTCTTCTCGGCATCAGACAGTACCGCGTAGGCCTCAGAGGCCTCCTTAAACTTCTCTGCAGCCGTCGCATCGCCAGGATTCGTGTCCGGGTGGTATTTCTTCGCCAGGGTTCTATATGCTCTTTTTATCTCAGCGTCTGTGGCTGTCTTTGATACGCCGAGGACTTCATAATAATCTCTTTTTGAAGCCATGATTCCTACCTCCCGATAAGCCTATGTATAGTTTAACACTATCTGTCAAGTGATTCCATATTTTTAATGTTAAAATACACACATATTATCTGGCAATTTTTAGTCATTTTTTTATTTAATTAAAGTATAAAAAAAGCACCTCCACCGATGATTCCACCAGTGGAGATGCATTCGTATGGCTAATGCTATTATCCTACTGCTTTACGTTGAAAGCTTTGATTCCAGGATATACAGCTGAGTCGCCAAGCTGCTCTTCGATTCTGAGGAGCTGGTTGTACTTTGCAACTCTCTCTGATCTTGAAGGAGCACCTGTCTTGATCTGGCATGTGTTGAGTGCTACTGCGAGATCTGCGATAGTTGTATCCGCTGTCTCACCTGATCTGTGTGATGATATTGCTGTGTATCCAGCCTTATGAGCCATCTTGATAGCCTCAAGTGTCTCTGATACTGAGCCGATCTGGTTGAGCTTGATAAGGATACAGTTTGCGCATCCCATCTCGATACCCTTTGCAAGTCTCTCTGTATTTGTAACAAACAGATCATCACCGACAAGCTGTACCTTGTCGCCAAGTCTTGTTGTGAGCTTCTGCCATCCTTCCCAATCCTCCTCGTCGAGACCATCCTCAATTGAGATGATAGGATACTTCTCAACAAGCTTTGCCCAGTGCTCGATGAGCTGCTCTGCTGTATACTCTGTTCCAGCCTTTGGAAGCTTGTACCAGCCCTTTCCCTTCTCGCTCTTCCACTCTGATGAAGCAGCATCCATAGCGATCTTGAAGTCCTTACCTGGCTCATACCCAGCCTTCTTTACAGCCTCGAGAATTGTCTCGATAGCCTCCTCGTCAGACTTAAGTGCCGGGGCAAATCCACCCTCATCACCTACTGATGTAGCAAGGCCTCTCTCCTTGAGGATTCCTGCAAGTGCGTGGAATACCTCTGCACACCATCTCAGACACTCCTTGAATGATGGAGCGCCAACTGGCATGATCATGAACTCCTGAACGTCAAGTCCTGATGACAGAGCATGACATCCACCGTTTACGATGTTCATCATTGGAACTGGAAGCTTGTTTCCTGAGATTCCACCGAGGAATCTATAAAGAGGAATGTCAAGTGAGATTGAAGCTGCTCTTGCTGCTGCGATTGAAACTGCAAGGACAGCATTTGCTCCAAGGTTTGACTTGTCCTTTGTTCCATCAGCCTTGATCATTGCTGCATCAACTGCATATATATCAGACGCATCCATTCCTGTAAGTACGTCATTTATAGTAGTATTTATATTCTCTACTGCTTTCTGAACACCCTTGCCGAGGTATCTTGACTTGTCTCCATCACGAAGCTCAAGTGCCTCAAACTCACCTGTGGAAGCTCCACTTGGCGCCGCACCACGGCCTACTGTTCCATCTGCCAGATACACCTCCGCCTCAACTGTTGGATTTCCTCTTGAATCAAGGATCTCTCTTCCTATTACCTTTTCGATCTCAAGATAATTCATCATTTTTATATTTCTCCTTTCTTGTATCGCCCCCTCCCTTACGGTCGGCGGCAGTTCGTCGGTGCATTCCGATATGTGCCCACAGGGCACATGGCACCTCCTCTTTCGCGCGAGTATAACCCCTGCTGTCCCTCCGATTCAGCAGTTTACAGAGGGTACAGGAGCTCACATGATCTACGATGTTAGTTTAAGCTAACTTATATTTAAAATCAACATAAGTAGTTGCTCATATTTTATCATTTAGTATTTTTCGTCATTATCCGAGTGCCACATCCAGCACCATCATAAGAGCGAAGCCCACCGCCGCACCGATGGTTCCTATATTGGTATGCTCGCCCGCCTGAGACTCAGGTATCAGCTCCTCTATGACCACGTAGAGCATGGCTCCCGCCGCAAATGCAAGGAAATACGGAAGAAGTGGTGTGACCTGGACAGCCAGCAATGCCGTGAGGAAACCTCCGACCGGCTCCACAGCTCCGGACAGCGTTCCATACAGGAATGCCTTCTTCTTGCTCATGCCCTCGCCAACAAGCGGCATGGACACAATTGCACCCTCCGGGAAGTTCTGTATAGCGATTCCTATGGAAAGTGCAAATGCACCTGTGATGGACACGCCCATATTGCCCATGGCTGCGCCGGCGTACACAACGCCCACTGCCATGCCCTCAGGGATATTGTGGAGCGTGACTGCAAATATCATCATGGTCGTCTTCTGAAGCTTTGACCTGACGCCCTCCGGTTTGTCACTTTCCAGATGAAGGTGAGGTATCACCGTGTCAAGAACAAGCAGGAATATGATTCCAAGAGCAAATCCGATAAGTGCCGGCAGCCACGCTATCTTTCCCTGTGCCTCCGCCATGTCTATGGACGGAATGAGCAGTGACCATATGGACGCCGCGATCATGACCCCCGCCGCAAACCCGAGCAGAGCCTTCTCCACAAGCGGAGAGATCTTATCTTTCATAAGGAAAACCATGGCCGCTCCCAGTGTTGTTCCGGCAAATGGTATAAATAATGTTATGAACTCTGACATTTCATCACCTCTTTATAATATGTATTCTGTCTATACTATATTCATATAACCTCTTCACTAGTTCATCTTTCTTTTTAAATTGCGACTACAATTTAATTGAACAGATGCACTTTGTCAACATAAGTTTTTGCATATGATAGAAGTTATCAATACCGGGCCAAAATGCTTCGCATTTCGACAATTTAAGTGCTATAATACCAGAGGTTATGCTATAATAGGCATGGTTATACCAGCTTGGATATATTTGTATGCAAATGGAGATAAATATGAAGAGAACAGAACTAATGATCTGAGTATTTTTTATTTGACATAATTATTTATAGAAAGCATAATAAGTGATACATTTAGTCGTACGGATCATAAGTCCGTACAAATACAATAAAAGACACATTCCAAGGGGAAAAGTATGAAAGAGAATTTACAATTTACAGCTTTATTGGATATTTTAAGCAGGCAGGATCTTATAACTGAATATTCGGAGGATTGCAAAGACATCACTCCTTCCCATATAACCATCAATTCCAAGGATGTGGTCCCAGGTACATTCTTCGTGTGCAAGGGTGCCTCATTTAAGGAGGATTACCTGAAATCAGCCATCGCACAGGGCGCCATCGTATATTTGTCACAGCAAAAGTACGACGACGTGGACATTCCTTATATTATTGTAAATGATATAAGAAAGGCCATGGCTCTTGCTGCCAGATGGTTCTTCGGCAATCCAGGCGATAACATGGTCAAGGTCGGGATCACCGGAACAAAGGGAAAGACCACAGTTACATTTGTCATGAAGGATATACTGGACAAATACACCGACAACAGATGCTCAGCATTCTCAACCCATGAGATTGATGTTGGAACAAAGGTTTTTGAGACCACTCTCACCACACCTGAGCCTATTGAACTCCAGACATACTTCGACATGGCTGTAGATGAAGGCTGTACACACTGTATAATGGAAGTTTCTTCCCAGGCCATGAAGATGAACCGTATCTACGGAGAGCACTACAAGGTCGGAGTATTTACCAATATCGACTACGATCACATCAGCCCGACAGAGCACGCCTCCATGGAGGACTATCTCGGATGCAAGGTATCCTTCCTGAAGCAGTGCGACAACGTTGTACTGTACAGTGACACAAGATATTTTGAGACTATATATAATGAAGTAAGGGACAAGCACGTTGTTGTATACGGAAGCAAGGAATCAATTGAAAAGCTCATGTCAAGGGATGACGATTTCTTTGAAAAGGACACTGAATTCGCCAGCATCCACAATGAAGATCTCACAGACCATAACAGCTACTTTGAGCTTATATACGGAGGAGAGAACAGAGCATACAACACCAACCTGATTGGTGATTACAATGTTGAAAATATTGTTGCCGCCATCATCTCCTCTCTTCTCATCGGCATTCCAAATGATCAGATCAGAAGCAGCATCAGAGATGTATATGTTCCAGGAAGACTACAGGTATATCACTGGAAGGATCGCACATTTATGATCGACTACGCACACAACTATATAAGCATGTACAGACTGTATGAGATGGTTAAAAAGACCATGAAGCCAAAGTCTATAACCGTTGTATTCGGCTGTGGCGGTGAGCGTTACAAGAAGCGCCGTGAGGATATGGGAAGACTTGCTGAGCAGTATGCCGACAAGGTTGTTCTCACCATGGAGGATCCGGGCTTTGAGTCCTGTGAGGAGATCTGCAAGGAGATCAAGCAGTACATCACAAAGCCTTGCTATATAATCGTTGACAGGGAGCAGGCTCTCACAAGAGCCCTCGATGAGGCTCAGCCTGGCGAGCTTGTCATCACGACTGGAAAGGGTATTGAGAGTACCCAGAGAATCAACGGAACTTTTGTGCAGTGTCACTCTGATGCGCAGGTCATCGAGCACTGGCTGACAGAGCATCCGGAGAAGTAAGGGACGGACGGTAATCAGTCCTTCATCTGTATTCAGTTCATGAAAAAAGAGATGTATGTTGTGTATGTGCTATCACGTTCGACTGCTGTCACTTCAGAATTTTCCATTTGCACTCGCTTACGACCGCGATAAGGGCGCTGCGGTCTTCAGCTCGGCAGGAAAATTCTGAAGCTCGGCAGTCTTCACTACCGATAGCCCATACACAACATACATCTCTTTTATTATAGTTTTTGAATCAGATGAATGGCTGATTACCTGTGTTTTGGCTTATCATTAGATATGCAGGGGGTAAACCACAGGTTTATTGCCTTTCTTGCGGCCCAGCTTATAATGAATAGTAGAAACAGGGCGAAAGCGCTGTTATGCAGGTGACAGGAGTTGCCTATCAGACTGACGTAAACTTAATAGTCGTAGCAGGCTGTAAAGTGATGATGCGTGTGATGTTCCGGGAAACAGTGCATGGCTGAGCTTCATAAGGGTTGTTTGTTTACCAAAACTCGGATAGGCAGAGATGCCGAAAGAAAACATTCAGGGAGTTCTACTAAGTAGAACTCCTTTTTATCTGTTATCTTCCACCACTTTCTCCCTCATCTTCGGATCGAATTTCCCATTTCGGATCATTGCTATCTCCCGTTTGAACGGCTCGTAGCTTTTCTTGCTGTTTTCCGGGTCTTTGATGTATGGGGATTCCAGGATCTTTGGGACTTCCATGAAGTCTGGGTGGTTCATGATGTACATGAGCGGTTCAAAACCTATCTTGCCAAACCCAAAGTTCTCGTGTCTGTCCTTAGCCGCTCCCGGCTCGTTCTTGCTGTCGTTCATGTGAAACACGGCTATCTGATCTCTGCCGATGAGTCTGTCGAACTTCTCCACGACTCCATCGAAATCATGTATGATGTCGTAGCCCGCATCGCTGGTGTGACAAGTGTCAAAGCACACACGAAGCTTGTCATTATGACTCACTCCATCATAGATTCGCGCAAGCTCCTCAAAGTTTCTTCCAATCTCACTGCCCTTTCCCGCCATGGTCTCCAGAGCTATGTGGCATGCGGTGTCCGCGGTCAGGACTTCATTCAGGCCCTTTACTATGCTTGCAATTCCCTTGTCCACGCCCTCCCCTACATGTGAGCCCGGATGAAGGACTATGGTCTGTGATCCCATCGCTGTCGCCCTGTCAATCTCCTTTGCAAGAAATTCCACTGCAATCTCATAGATTGCAGGATTCACAGTATTTGCAAGGTTGATTATATACGGCGCATGGACCACGAACTCCTCTATGCCGTTCTGAACCATGAGTTCATGTGCCTCCTGTATCCTAAGCTCCGATATATCCTTGCGTCTCGTATTCTGTGGTGCGCCTGTGTAGAGCATAAATGTATTTGCGCCAAATGCCACAGCATCCTTCACTGAGCCTAGCATCATCTCCTTGCCCGACATACCCACATGACATCCTAATTTCAACATAATTTATCTCCATTCATTCTAAACTGGTTTCAGTTTACTCTATCCTCGCCGACTGCACAATACGCTGCCGCTGCAATCAATAAATAGTTTTTTCTAATTTTACCATATATTATGTAGACTGTTTGCAAATCATTTGGTAAACTAAACACTAGAAACCAACTTATATTATACACTTGGGGGAAAACCGCTATGCAATTAAAAAATGTACTAATCGTCGTAAATGACATTGAACGATCAAAAAAATTTTACAAAGATATCTTCGGGCTTGAGGTTATCTTGGACAACGAGGGAAATGTGATCCTGACGGGAGGGCTGGTCCTTCAGGATGCAACTATTTGGGCTGAATTCATTGAAAATCTTGTAATTCCACATAACAATGCTTCGGAGTTATATTTTGAAGAAAATAATATCGAGGAGTTTGCACAAAAACTTGATGAGTCGCCATACAACATTGAATATGTCAATCGTCTCATGACTCATTCATGGGGACAAAAAGTCATCAGATTCTATGATCCTGACGGCAATCTTATCGAGGTCGGAACGCCATAATTTTTCCTATATCCATTCCCTCTATTTCATGTTACAATTAATGACATATTACCCAATTGGAGGACAAATTTTTATGAGTAACACAGGAAGAACCTGTAAGGTTCACTACACAGGAACATTCAACGACGGAACAAAGTTCGATTCTTCATATGACAGAGGCGAGCCTATCGAGTTCGTTTGCGGTGCAGGACAGATGATTCCGGGATTTGATCAGGCAGTTGAGGGCATGAACGTTGGCGATATCATCGATGTACATCTTCGTCCTGAGGACGCATACGGAATGCCTGACCCGGAGGCCATCATCAAGGCTCCTCTTGCAGATATGCCTGGCGCTGAGAATCTTGAGGTCGGCAATCAGGTATACCTTGCCAATTCCATGGGACAGCAGTTCCTTGTAAAGGTCATTGAAAAAGATGACGAATCCATCACATTTGATGCAAACCATGAGATGGCCGGCAAAGAGCTCAACTTCAAGATAGAGCTTGTATCAGTGGATTAACACTTAGACATGGCGAAGAATTCGATTATATAAGGGGGCAGGAATCGTGAACATTTACATAGACGAATCAGGTTCTATCAATAAATATGCCACAAACGATCAGTATTTCGTGGTGTCTATGATCCATGTCCTCGATCCCGTCGCCCTTGAGCGTGCTTACAAGAGATTTATTTCTTCCAACTATGAGATGCTTCTTGATCTGGACAGTGACAAGGTCGATGACATGACCGGCAAGATCACCAAGCACGGCGGGAGAATGTTCCGGGACGGCAAATTCCGTGAACTAAAAGGTGCACAGTTTGACAGAGACATGAAGCACATATTTGTGGATTACTTCTCCAGGAAGCATCACTTTGACGTGTACTATATCATGATGAAGAATGAAAATCTGCCGAACCGCTTCTTCGACAACATCTCCAGGACATTCAACTTCTCCATCAAATCTGCCCTGCTCTACTTCATACAGAATGGATATCTTCCTGACGAGGACTGCTTTCTGCAGCTTGACGAGAGGAATGAGCGGGTGGAGAACAAATCATTCCTTGAAAATTACCTGAACACTGAGCTTTCACTGTCAGGTCAGGTCGCAGGTAATTTCTCAGTGAGCTACTTTGACTCGGCCTGCAACAAATTTGTTCAGATAGCGGATGTATTTTCTAATCTGTTCTATTCTCACTTGCAGACCGGACACTATACTGATGAGCTGGAGCTTATGAAAGAGCTGGGTATACTTAAGGGTGTTTATGAGCTGACATAATCAAAAAGGGATTGAACCTTGCGACCCATATCGCGGTTTCAATCCCTTTTTTGAAATATTTAAAATACCAATTGCCTCCGAGCGATGCTCACACAGAACACTTACATAGATAAACGCACTATCGAAGGACTTACTGTTGGTACTTATATAATATCATGTTTTGCTTCAAAAGACAATAAGTCCGTGTTAAATTCACTGAAATTTTCACTCTTTTTTATCTGTCCTGCTCTCCCGTCCATGTCCAAACGCCAGATAGCCTATGAAAAGAACAAACAATGCTGCAACTCCCATCCAGATACACAGCAGTTTTGGTCCCTTCGGGGCAAATGTGTCGTAGTATCCCTTGAAATAGATAACCACGATTATAAGCGGCAGCACGTATGACATGTATTTTCTTAGGAACTGCGGGAACGGCTTACCGATACCGGTGTCTGCCTCAGCGACAAAGTTTTCAAATCCCCATCCATTCTTTCTTGTACAGAACAGGACAAAAAGTAATGATCCGAGTGGGAGGATATTTCCCGATACGAGAAAATCTTCCAGATCCATGATATTTGTACCCGCTCCCATCGGAGTGATTCCTGAAAGCACATTGAATCCAAGCACAGCCGGCAGGGAGAGCACTGATATCCCGATCAGATTTATAATAAGTGACTTCTTTCTCTTCCATCCAAACATATCTATACTTATCGATATGATATTCTCAAACACCGCGATAACCGTGGAAAGCGCCGCAAATGACATGAATATGAAGAACAGAATTCCCCACACTCTTCCTCCCGGCATGTGGTTGAACACATTCGGCAGGGTCATAAACAGAAGTGATGGTCCCTTGTCCGGGCTGATCCCGTACGCAAAGCATGCTGGCAATATGATGACTCCGGCCATGAGTGCCACAAATGTATCAAGGTACATAACACTCTTCGCCTCGCCAGACAATTTTCTCTCCTTGCCTATATAACTTCCAAATATCTCCATGGATCCCATACCTACACTGAGTGTAAAAAATGCCTGGGTCATGGCGTCAAATAATACATTGCCCCAGCCTCTGGCATTTGCACGCTCGATACTTGGAACAAGATAGAACTTAAGTCCTTCTTCGTTGCCCGAGAGCATGAGCGAATTCACTGCCATGACTATCATCAGAACTATAAGTGCAAACATCATGATCTTTGTCACCCTCTCCACTCCGTTCTGAAGTCCCAGTGAACATATACCTATACAACACACGATGACCGCAAGTGTGATCGCGACCATAAGTCCCGGTGATGCAAGCATCCCTGTAAATTTGTCTTCTATTGCTTCTACTGACCCACCATGAAGCTGTCCTGATCCCATGACGTACACATAGTATACCATCCAGCCCGCTACCATAGTATAAAACATCATCAGCAGATAGTTGCCGGCATAGGCATACCAGCTGAATTTATGCCAGTTGCCGCCCTTCGGCGCAAGCTCCTTAAGCGCTGAACCAACGCTCTTGCCGCTTCCTCTGCCTATCGCAAACTCACAGGTAAGGATAGGATATCCCAGAAGCAACAGACACAGCAGATATATCACGATAAATATCGCTCCGCCATTCTGCCCGCATATATACGGGAACTTCCATACATTTCCAAGGCCAATAGCACATCCCGCCGACACGAGGATGAACCCAAGTCTGGAGGCGAACTTTTCTCTGTCGCCGTTGTTATTTTCTTTACTCATACACTTTTCCTTTCACAGATATCAGTATTATTTGCGTCAGATGTTTACTTCAAGCTGTTACATTCTGTATTATTTTTTCATTTATGCTGACACATACCTTGTGATTGTAACATATATCATTGCATTTGTGTGTTTAAACTTTTACAGTTTAAAGCAAATTTTATCACATATTTGAACCAGATAAAATACAGATATTTTTATGTTTGCTGTGCGTTTTCAACAAGTATATTTTCCTGCAAAATAAATCTATTAATTTACATATAAAGGATTACATTTTTCCATATTATATTTTATTATAATGAGTAGAATGTTCTTAATACTAATAAGATCGTTCTCCGTATTTTGAGGCAGATTTCTGTGTGGGTTTGCAGTACCTTATACCTTATACCTTAAACCACCAGCGCATAGCTGCAAGTGCGCTGCTCATATTATGGAGGAACGAATAGTAACGCATGCGCCGCGCGAAGTGCATTTATATGCGCATGCTGCATTTTTATAAGGAGGACATTTATTATGGCTACATGGCTTAAAGACGCAATTTTTTATGAAATATACCCACAGAGTTTCTACGATACCAACGGCGACGGTATCGGTGATTTTAACGGAATCACTGCAAAGCTTGACTATATCAAGTCTCTTGGATGCAACGCTATTTGGATGAATCCTTGCTTTGATTCACCATTTTCCGATGCAGGCTACGATGTAAGGGATTACAAGAAGGTTGCCGAGAGATACGGAACAATGGAGGACATAGAGAACCTCTTCGCTGAGGCTCACAAGAGGGACATGCACATTCTCCTCGACCTGGTTCCAGGCCACACATCTGAGGAGCATACATGGTTTACCGAGAGCAAAAAAGCTGAGCAAAATGAATACTCAGATAGATATATGTGGACTGACGGATGGCTCTGTGGCGGTGCAGGTCTCAACTACATCGCAGGAGAATCACCAAGAAACGGTGCCTACATCGTCAACTTCTTCAAGTGCCAGCCGGCTCTCAACTATGGAGTGCTTAATCCAACAGAAAAGTGGCACAAGAGCATGTACGATCCTGCATGTATCGCAACCAGAGAGGCTATGAAGGACGTATGCCGCTTCTGGCTCGACAAGGGCTGTGACGGCTTCCGTGTAGATATGGCAGATTCACTTGTAAAACATGATGATGCGAACAAGAGCGGAACTGTTGCCGTATGGCAGGACATTCTCGGCGATATACACGCTGAGTACCCTGAGTCAGCATTTGTATCTGAGTGGGGAAAGGCTGAACAGTCAATCAAGGCCGGCTTCGATATGGATTTCTATCTCGACTGGATGGGCAACGGATATAACTCTCTGGTAAGAGATTACGAAGCTCACCTGAATGCATTTGCATCTCTTCCAGAGTCACTTGACGACAGCACGGAGAACAACAGCTTCTTCAAGGCTGACAGCAAGGGAACCTGCGACCACTTCATTGATGAATACATGGGAAGATACGAGCAGATAAAGGACAAGGGTGCTATAGCCCTCATCACAGGAAATCACGACACTACACGTATCAGCTACGGACTCTCTGAGGATGAGTTAAAGCTTGCCTACGCATTCTTCCTGACAATGCCTGGCAATCCATTCATCTACTATGGCGATGAGATTGCTATGAAATTCAGAAGCATGGCAAGCAAGGAGGGCGGATTTACAAGAACCGGCTCAAGAACTCCTATGCAGTGGACAAGCGGTGACAACATGGGCTTCTCATCAGCGCCTGCCGACAAGCTCTATCTGCCGGTTGATCCTGCAGAAAATGCCGCAAATGTTGAGGCTTCCGAGGCAGATCAGAACTCCCTGCTCAATACAGTGAAGGCCCTCACTTCTCTCAGACGTTCACAGGCGGATCTGCTAGACAAGAGTAACCTTGAGATCATCAGCAGAAAGCCACTTGTATATAAGAGAGGGAATCTACTCCTTGCAGTGAACCCTAAGAATACAGACACCCAGTCAAGGAAGCTTGCTGAGCTGACTGGTGACACAAAGGTTATCTATTCTATAGCAATAAACGGCACACAGCCAGGTATCGCTGACGGAGTTATCACTCTTCCGGCACAGAGCTTTGTTGTGATAAGCTGCTAATTTGGAGCAATATATAACAACTCAATAACCATATAAAAAGGTCATCACATAATATGACAATCATACACAACGGAGATTTCATTTTCCATGTGGGTTGCTCATATTATGCGATGGCCTCTTTTTATCTTCTTCCCTGTGGTCATCTCCCCAAACTTGTGGTAATATTTAATGGATTATATGCTCATATGCCACGACAGAATAAATGCACATGACATACCGGATTATAAAGGAGAACAATATTATGAACATGCAGGAAGCTACAAGCATCATGAAGGCTGACAGCTACAAAATGGCTGCACTTTCAGAAGATACAAGAAACAATATACTAGTACATGTAAAGGACGCACTCATCGCACATAAGGATGAGATATTTGCGGCAAATGCAAAGGACATGGCTGCTGCCGAGGAGAACGGGATCGCTGCATCAGTCAAGAAGAGACTGAAGTTCGACGAGCACAAGCTCGCTGACGTGACAAATGGAATCGATGAGCTCATAAAGCTCCCTGACCCGGTTGGACAGATCCAGCTCAAGAGAGAGCTTGACGAGGGGCTGGTCCTTCAGAGAGTCTCCTGCCCTATAGGTGTCATCGGAATCATATTCGAGGCAAGACCGGATGCGCTGGTCCAGATATCATCATTGTGCATCAAGAGCGGCAACTGCGCAGTACTCAAGGGTGGCAAGGAAACTGCCAACACCAACAAGGCTCTCTTCGATGTGATCTACAGCACAGCCGTTGCAAACGGAGCACCAGAGGGCTGCATGCTCCAGGCAAGCCAGCACAACGAGATCGATGAGCTTCTGTCATGCAACAAGTCCGTTGACCTGCTCATACCTAGAGGCTCAAATGCATTTGTGCAGTATATAATGAACAACACCAAGATTCCTGTCATGGGACACGCAGACGGAATCTGCCACACATACATAGACAAGGATGCAGATATAGAGAAGGCTATCCCTATCATCATAGATGCAAAAACACAGTACACCGCTGCCTGCAACGCAACGGAGACACTTCTCATCCACAGGGATGTGGCAAATGAAATGCTTCCAGTCATGGCTAAAGCTCTCAGGGAGAATGGTGTAAAGCTACGCGGAACCGCAGAGGCAGCGGAGATCATCAAACGGGCATACACAGCTGACGGTCAGGCCAATGGTTCACATACGAATGCCGCAACTGACAGCCAGAACGTTTTTGAGATCATGGGAGACGACGATTTCAATACAGAGTATCTTGACCTGGTACTCTCAGTCAAGATCGTGAACAATGTCCAGGAGGCTATCTCACACATCAACCACTTCGGTTCACACCATACTGACTGTATCGTGACTGAAAATGCCGACACTGCCGACCTCTTCATGCAGCTTGTCGACTCGGCGGGAGTATACCAGAACTGCTCCACAAGATTTGCCGATGGCTTCAGATACGGTTTCGGCGCAGAGGTCGGAATCAGCACAAGCAAGATCCATGCAAGAGGCCCTGTAGGACTTGAGGGACTTGTAACTTACAAATACAAGCTTTACGGACATGGACAGATAGTTGATGACTACGCAACCGGAAAGAAGCAGTTCCATTTCAAAGACCTGTAGAATAATGAACGATTGTCAGCGGGGACTCCTTTATGTAATTCAGTCCTCGCTGATGTATTTACTATATAAATAGGATTTGCATAATTATGAAAACAATACTGAAAATATTTAAAAACGACCTGATCGGTATCAAAAAAAGTATACTCACAATAGTTCTCGCCGTTGGACTGTGCATACTGCCTGCGCTGTATGCATGGTTCAACATATTTGCAAACTGGGATCCATATGCCAATACCGGCAATATCAATATCGCCGTCGTCAACCTGGACAAGGGCTGCACAGATGTGGACGGCAACGAGATGAACATGGGTCAGTCCGTGGCTGATAAACTGAAAAGCCAGACCAGTATCGGATGGGTATTCCCAGATTCTGAAAAGTCCGCCATCGACGGTGTGAAATCAGGCAAATACTATGCCGCCGTCGTCATTGATGAGGATTTCTCCTACAACATGTTCAATGCCCTGACGGACAACTTCGTAAATCCAAGCTTCACCTACTATGAAAATGAGAAGAAAAATGCCGTGGCACCTAAGATAACCGACACCGCAGTCTCTACTCTCAAGACAAGTATCAACGAGACCTACGTCAAGGCGATATCACAGAAGCTTATCACTGCCATTGACGACTCCGACACGGATCTGTCGAAGGATCTCAAGGGAACGGACTTCATCACAGCACTCAAAACCGTCGATGACAATCTCGCCGGATATCAGAAAACCATAGATTCCATAATCAAGGCAAATAACAAACTCAAGACCAGCACAAAGCTCAAGGACGCAACTGACAAGAGCAGCAAGATTCTGTCCGATGCGGGTTCCGCCATTGATTCAAGCATGTCTGATATAGACTCAGCGGGCTCAACCTACTACACTGTCAGGAATTCTCTTCAGGATCAGATCGACAGCATCGCGCAGGACATACAGAATCTGAAAAGCTCTACAAAGCTTATCCATATGAAGGATGATGCAGAGAACATATCTGCCGATCTTGAGAATATCAAGGCAGATGCAGACAAACTTCAGCAGAAGATCGATGCAGTCGACGAATATATCAAATCTCTTGACATAAGCAACACGAATGAGGTTTCAGATGCCCTCAACAAACTTGACAAGCTGAAAACAGAGGTTAAGAAAATTTCCTCTCTCACCGCTGACACCATCGATAGTCTGGATATGTCTGCGATCACAAATGCAGAAAATGCCGTATCAGATAAGCTCGACCAGATCATCGACTCTGTCTCAGACATCGACGATACATTTACCAGTCAGGTCATTCCTGACATGGACAACATAATCCTGAACATCAAAAATGCACTGAAAAACGCTCAGGATCTGTTAAATACCCTGAATTCTACCATAAACAGTGCAAGCTCTGTATTTGACAATTATAAGGTTACCATTGCATCAATGAACACCAGTCTCTCAGATCTCTCTGATCTCATAAGCGGCATCAGGGACAAGATCCAGACCGCCACAGACGAGATAAACAAGGCCGCTGACAGCGAGGTGACCGACATGATCATCGCCTTCCTCAACGGAGACTCAGAGGCGCTGGCGTCATTCCTTTCAAAGCCTGTTGCCGTCGAGGAGCATTACTACTACAGCATTGCCAACTACGGTTCGTCCATGGCACCATTTTACTCAGTGCTTGCCATCTGGGTCGGAATGACAATTCTCGTCTCCCTCATGAAGGTGCATGTGAAGGATGCGGACTATCTGAAGGATGCCAGACCACACCAGTTGTTCTTTGGAAGATACCTTATTTTCTTCCTGTTGTCTCAGCTTCAGGTTCTGGTCATAGTGCTTGGAGATCTGTTCCTGCTGAAGATACAGTGTCTGCACCCATTTGCATTCTGGGCAACTGCGGCACTCACAGGGCTGACATTTTCAATATTGATATATTCACTCACCATATCATTTGGCGACATAGGCAAGGCCCTCGCTGTTGTGATCATGGTGCTGCAGATAGCGGGGAGCGGTGGAACCTACCCTATAGAGGCTCTTCCGAACTTCTTCAGACAGGTGTACATATTCTTCCCATTCCCATATGCGATAAATGCAATGCGTGAATGTATTGGCGGAATGTATCACGCAGACATGTTCAAATATCTGCTTGAATTGTCAATTTTCATTGTGGTTGCACTGGTCATAGGACTTATAATCAGAAAACCATTTATCCATATCATGCACTTCATCGAGAAACGTATGGAAGATACGGATATGATGTAATGCAAATAAGGAGGAACACCCATGAACGAAGATACAAATTCAAATACAACCAGCACCGAGCCATCTGACATAAAGTCCCGGGTGCTTGCATTCAGAGACAATGCCCATGCAGAAAATGTAAAAAAGCTGAAGGCGGGTATTAAGTGTATATTCACTGTTCCCGCATGCTTCCTTATCCTGCTCTTTCTGACCGGCAGCTCCAAGATCATATTTCTTGTTCTGTGGATCGCCAGCCTGTTCATAATCGCGGCGTATCTGATACATGTGGAATACTCGGATTACAAGGTACAGGAGATGGTTAACTCGCTTCAGGATACGGAAGATAATATTGACGGTCTCATCGACATCAACAGCATATATACAAAAGTCGCTGCACCGAAGAAGAAGCTGGACGACATAATAACAAATGTAAAAACAGACATTCAGACACAGATCACCGCCGTGCAGGACAAGGTGGCTGAGATGGCTGAGGCTGTGCAGAATGATCAGAGCGTGTCTGTGCAGTCTGATGAGCAAAACGAGACAGTTCAGACAGATGAACATGGCGACTCGGTTCGGACGGATGAACAGGAGGAAGCCACAGAAAACACAGAAGCTGACAAGGAGGAATTATCATGAAAAACATTTGGCGTGTATACATATCTGATCTGCGCAGGATCACCACAAATGTTGTCGCACTGTCCATAGTCATGGGTCTGTGTATAATCCCTTCTCTGTATGCGTGGTTCAACATCCTGTCAAACTGGGATCCGTATGGAGAGTCCGCCACCTCACTCATGAAGATCTCCGTCTACTCTGAGGATGAGGGAATCGAGATGAGCGGAATAAATCTGACCATCGGAGACATGGTGATCGAAAGTCTTGAAAACAACAACACTATCGACTGGACATTTGCCGATAATAAAGATGAGGCACTTGAACTCATCGCCAGCGGGGAATGTTATGCCGGAATAATCATACCAAAGGACTTCACGGCGAACATGCTCAGTATACTAAATGGCAACATCGTCAATCCAAATATCGAATACTACGAGAACAGCAAGAAGAACGCCATTGCCACCAAGATAACCGGCAAGGTCAAGACGACCGTCCAGAACGAGATAAACACCAAGATCATAAGCACGCTGACCGAGGTATTTGCAAATGCCGGAGATTTCATTTCTGGAAATAACATAGACGGTTCAGACCTCGTTGCCGGTCTTGAGAGCAAGCTGGTACAGATCTCATCCACGCTTGACAATTACGTCTATATGCTGAATACATTCTCACTGCTCACAGAGTCTGCATCAGATGCCATCGATACCACTCAGCTTCTGTTTCCAAGCATAGACAGCATGGCACAGAGCGGCTCAAGCAGTCTTGGAAATCTGAGTGACAGCGCAGGCATAAGCAGCGACGTTGCAGACACCTCGATATCACTGCTGAACACAGGTCTCGACATGATCTCTGACAGGCTCGCAGAGCTTGGTAAAACCGTGGACAGCCTCTCAAGAACCCACGATATCGGATCAGTGTCAATCGAAACTGACCTCAATGGTTCCCTAGGCACCAATGTTCTGGACACCATAAACCGATTGATCGAAGCCCAGTCACCTATAGTATCGGATGCCAAACTTCAGTTTGAAAATCTGAACGAAGACTTAGCAAAGCTTGTATCCGACACAAGCCTGTCGGACGAAGAATTTGCATCACTGAAAAAAGCGGTATCGTCCGACATAAAGAAGTGTACAAATGACATTGCTTCGGTGAAGGATCTCATAAATAACGAGCTTTCACCTGAGCTGAAATCTTCGTTAGAGAATATCCAGTCATCGCTAACTCAGGCGCAGAATGTACTGGCAAATGTTCCGGGAAACTTCAACGACATCAGCAAATCCCTGACCGAGTATCAGGACATTCTGAAGGATGGAACCTCAGACATAGCAGGAACGATCAAATGTCTGAAGGATCTCAAGGACAGCATAGACAAGATCAAAACCGACATACAGACGATCACGTCTAACAGCAGCTATCAGGATTTCATAAATGCCATAAAGGATAATCCTCAGGTGATCGTGAATTTCATCGCATCACCGGTACAGATGAACACAGTTGCTGTATATGAGATATCAAACTATGGATCAGCCATGGCACCATTCTACACAGTACTTGCCCTGTGGGTCGGTGCTCTCATACTTGTGGCGCTCATACACGTTAAGGTCAAGGACAATGAGGAGCTTGAGGGTGTGAAGCCTTACCAGAAGTTCTTCGGAAGGTATCTGAACTTCTTCGTCATCGGACAGGTTCAGACCATCATAACCGTGATGGGTGATCTGTTCTACGTGGGAATACAGTGCAGGCACCCGATAGCATTTACTCTGGCCGCCATGATGACGAGCTTTGTATTTACATTCCTTATCTACTCTCTCACCGTGGCATTTGGCAATATCGGTGAGGCCATCGCCGTGATCATCATGGTCATTCAGGTTGCGGGAGCAGGTGGAACCTTCCCTGTGGAAGTGCTCCCATCAGTGTACCAGTACCTGTACAAATTCATGCCGTTCTCATACTGCATGAACGCCCTCAGGGAATGTGTCGCCGGAATGTATCAGCACACCTACGGCAAATGTCTTGCCACCCTGCTGATATATGTTGCGATCTCAGCGGTCATCGGACTGCTGCTCGCCAAGCCTTGTGCAAAGCTTCTTGACAAGCTTGAGCACAGCAAGGAGAAATCCGGATTGTTTATATAATTAACGCCTCAGGTAGTATCCGTATGAAGCCGTTGTGGTGAGGTTGTAGCACAAAAATATCTCTAAAATGATTATTTGCATGAAAAAAAGGATAAAATTCCCTTGCTTTGTCCCAAATATCACTTTTCAGGACATTTGGCGAGAATTTTATCCTTTTTGCACATGTAATCATGCTAAAAGTTATAATATTTCTTACTTGAAAAGATTGTCGTTCTCAAAATAGTCAATCTTCATAGCACGGCGCACATCTGCAAGTGTCTCTGCTGCCTTTGCTCTGGCAACCTCACTGCCACTCTTTAAGATGTCGTATACATCCTGTGGTCTCTTCTCCCACATCTGACGGCGCTCTCTGATAGGCGCAAGCTCAGCCTGAAGAACATTGTTCAGGAACTTCTTGACCTTTACATCACCGAGGCCACCTCTGGTGTAGTGCTCCTTGAGCTCATCCATACCACTGTAGTCTGGAAGGAACTCCTCAAAGTACTCTGGCTTGCTGAATGCATCAAGATATGTAAATACTGAATTGCCCTCGATCTGACCAGGATCCTCTACACGGATGTGGTTTGGATCTGTGTACATGGACATAACCTTCTTCTTGATATCTGCAGGATCCTCTGACAGGTAGATACAGTTTCCAAGTGACTTACTCATCTTGGCCTTACCATCTGTACCTGGAAGTCTGAGACATGCCTCATTGTCAGGAAGAACGATCTTTGGATCAACAAGTGTCTCACCGTATACCGAATTGAACTTGTGAACGATCTCCTTACACTGCTCGATCATAGGCATCTGATCCTCTCCAACAGGAACCTCTGTGGCCTTGAATGCTGTGATATCTGCAGCCTGGCTGATAGGATAACAGAAGAATCCAACAGGGATACTTGCCTCGAAGTTTCTCATCTTGATCTCTGCCTTAACGGTAGGATTTCTCTGGACTCTTGCCACTGTTACAAGGTTCATATAGTAGAATGTGAGCTCTGTGAGCTCTGGTACCATTGACTGGATGAATATAGTAGACTTCTCTGGATCTATGCCACAGGCAAGATAATCCAAAGCAACCTGCATAATATTCTGTCTGACCTTCTCAGGATGCTCTGCGTTGTCTGTAAGCGCCTGCGCATCAGCCACCATGATGTAAATCTCATCATACTTTCCTGAATTCTGAAGATCGACTCTTCTCTTAAGTGATCCTACATAATGTCCCACATGAAGACGGCCCGTAGGACGGTCGCCTGTTAATATTACCTGTTTCATAACCTTCTCCTTTATATTGTATCTTTTATACCTGTCATTTATATATCTCTTTATAATCAGTCAGCTTATTTTTTACCCACTGCCAGCCTCACCGATTACTCGGCCAGCAGCTTACTCAGCTCATACTGGAAGGAATCGATCTGATTGTTCTGTATATCAATTGCCTCTTTTATATCATAGTCTATAAGTATATCGTTCTTGATAGCTATCATACGATTTGCCTTGTTCTTCTTGAGTACATCAACGGCATACGCACCCATGAGTGAGCCATACATCCTGTCCTTTGCCGTTGGCTGTCCGCCTCTCTGTATATAGCCAAGCACCGATACCCTCGACTCTATACCAGTCTTATCAAGAATCATCTGTGCAAGCTCTGGAGCATCTGTAACACCCTCGGCCACAACCACCAGATAGCTGTTCCTTCCGTCAGCATGCTTTGCCTTTATTGTATCTATGATACTGTCATAGTCACCATCCCATTTTTCAGGAATTATGATGGCATCAGCTGATGTCGCCATGCCTGCCCAGAGCGCTATATAGCCTCTCTTTCGTCCCATGACCTCCACGACGCTGCATCGTCCGTGGGAAACCGATGAATCTCTTATCCTGTCAATGGCCTCCATGGCTGTATTCGCCGCTGTGTCAAATCCCAGCGTATACTCAGAACATGCAACATCTCTGTCTATTGTTCCAGGGATGCAGATGGTATTGATACCCTCATTCTGAAATGCTATGGCTCCACGGAGTGTTCCATCCCCACCGATGGCAACAAGCGCATCTATATCGTGATCTCTCAGATTCTTTGCCGCCTGCTCGCGGTATTCTTTCTGAAGGAATCTCTCGCTTCTGCTGGTGAAAAGTATCGTTCCACCCTGATTGTTTATGTTCCTGACGTCCGCCAGGCCGAGCGGCTGTGTCTCCCAGTCGATAAGTCCCTCGTAACCACGCATCACTCCGACTATCTCTATTCCACTGTTGATGGCCGATACAACCACAGCCCTAACAGCTGAATTCATGCCCGGAGCATCTCCTCCGCTGGTCAGAACCGCTATCTTTCGTATGTCACTCATTTGTATGTCCTCTAATTATTTTTATACTGAAGCTCCTGCTTCTTGGCAGTAACTCTTGTATCCTTCTCTACAGAGTTGGTGATAAATGTATTACCACCCACAACAACGTTGTCCTCGATGATAGTCTCGCCTCCAAGGATGGACGCGCCTGAATAGATGGTTACATTGTCACCGATGGTTGGATGCCTCTTGGCCCCCTTGAGCTTCTGACCTCCCTGTGTAGAGAGTCCTCCAAGTGTCACGCCCTGATATATCTTCACATGCTCGCCGATAATAGTCGTCTCGCCGATAACGATTCCCGTACCATGGTCAATAAAGAAATACTTTCCTATGGTGGCGCCCGGATGAATATCTATTCCGGTCACGCTGTGGGCGTGCTCAGTCATGATCCTTGGTATCATCGGCACATCCAGCAGACAAAGCTCATGTGCCATACGGTATACAGATATGGCATACAGTCCAGGGTATGAAAGTATGACCTCATCCTTGCTGCCCGCAGCAGGATCTCCGTCAAATGCCGCCTGGATATCAGTCTCAAGATAGTCTCTTATCTGAGGTATCTTATCCATGAATTCATATGTTATATCCATCGCCTTATCCTCAAGGTCAGCATCTGTGAGCTCAGGAAACTTTTTGCAATACCTGAGAACTATCATGATCTGCTTCTTCAGATGGAATATTACATCCTCTATGATAACAGACATGTTATTCTTCAAGCTGTATATCTTATACAGCTTGTCGCTGTAATAACCCGGATACAGAATCTTCATGAGTTTGTCGATCACATCGATAATGGCTGTCTTATCCGGCTCGTTGCACAGATCCGTCTTGTTGATGGCTCTGTCATCGCCGAAATCATCCAGTATCCTCTGCACGATTCCCTCAATTCTCTGTTTATCTGATCTATCCATTACTTATTCAGATCCTTTCTAATAATATCTCCCAATATCACCTGCCCAGACAAAATCTGCCGCGATGATATCTTCATATTATAATATGTGCTTAAGTCGATAAACACACAGCTATTCTAACAAATTATGCACGTTCATTCAATAGTGGGATTCTGCGTACAAATTATCCGCAATCCGATTGCAGAGATTACTGCTAAAAACAATCAACCAAAAATGATTATCTACATTATGCGCAGCATAATCATATAACTCGCAGTTCCCAGCAGGATACTCAGAAGCGTATTGTGCCTCCATTTGTATGTCCCGCCTGTCACCAGAACGCCAACGAGACTTGGTATTCCAGTTGCCACCGGAGCCGCCACCGCCCCCTTCAAACAGTACACTATGAGCACCGCCATGATGGTCGCCGGAAGCACCTTCCCAAGCTTTACCAGCATCTCCGGCATCTGTCTTTTTCCATTAAATATGACAAATGGAAGTGCCCTCAGTGCAAATGTTACAACTGCCGACACCGCAATTCCTATCAATATATATTTCGTATTCATGTTATTTCCCTGTTCTTCCTACACTTCTTAAATCGTACTGTTTCAATTTTATCTGAGACTTATTTGCGTCTCATATTCCACACCACAAGCACCGCTGACGCTATGATCAGTGATGGCAAAAGGAAATACTGCGGTCCAACTACCAGCAGACACACTGCCGCTATCACAATTCCTGCAATCGCCGGGATATGGCTCTCCGCCTTCTCCCACTGATTGATAAATATGATGACAAACAGCGCCGTCATACAGAAATCAATCCCCGTCATATCAAACGGAATGATCTGCCCCAGGATTCCCCCGGCAACCGCACCGACCATCCAGTAACACCTCGACAAAAAAGCCACCCAGAACATGATGCTCTGTTTCTCCTTACCGGTGTCCGGCAGAGTGCAGTTCACAGCATAAGTCTCATCCGTCATTGTATGTATCATATATAATTTCCGCTTTCCCATGCGGTTGAACTCATCCACAAATGTCAGCGCATAGAAGCTCTGCCTGCTGTTCATCAGAAATGCAGTGAGCGCCATGGTGAATATGGATGCTCCGCTTGAAAGCAGTGTCACAAGCACAAACTGGTACGCTCCTGTGTACACCGTCAAACTGACCAGCAGTGAGTAATACCATTTGAATCCGGCATTCTCCATCATAATTCCGTATGCCATGCTGACGAACAAATAACTGCACATGATCGGGATTGATTTGATGAATGCTTTTCTGAATATATTTCCCACGATTTTTCCTTTCTCTCAAGCTAGCGCGACGGTCTCCAAATTCACTTATTACAATAGCTCTAAATCAGCACAGCACAAACTTGGGGCTTATTGCCACGCAGACAAAACAGCCATAATTATCCTACTATTTCTATAGGATAACCACGATCATTCTAACATACTGCATATTATTGGGCAATGCCGCCATCTCATTCAAAGGTATAAATTCTCATCTCACAGCCCCTCTAAATATAAACGCCGCGCACACCGCCGTTATAAGCTCTGCTACCCAGAACGCATTCCACACACCAGCAGGTCCGAAACCACAAAGCCTTGAAAGTATCCATGCAGCCGGGATTATGACAACCACATATCTGAGCAGGGATATTAGCAGGGACGGAGTGCCCTTTCCCAACCCCTCAAGTGCTCCCGATGCAGTTACCGACACAGCCGACACTACAAATCCGGCGCATATGATGCGCAGTGCTGTTCCACCTGCATTTATTGTAGACATATTCTCTGTGAACATACCTATAAGCCTCTCCGGGATGAGCAGGCACACAACTGTTCCAGCCAGCATGATTCCAACATTTAATGCAAGCGTTATGGTGAATATCTTCTTCACCCTGGCATGCTCTCCGGCACCATAGTTATAGCCTATGATAGGACGCATTCCCTGAATGATTCCATTTGCCGGCATATACAGGAATGTCTGAAGTTTGTAGTACACGCCCAGGATCATGACATAAGTTGCCGAATACATGCTGAGTATGGCGTTGAGTGCGCTTGTGAGCAGAGACGGCAGTGCCATATTGAGTATGGCAGGTATACCTATGGCATAAAGCTTCTTCACCATCAGACCGCCCTCATGCAAATGCTTTATGCCGAACTTCACATTTATCGGTCTTCCAAAGTACACAATAAAATAAATGATCAGTGTAAACACCTGTCCCAGACCAGTTGCCAGTGCAGCGCCTTCTATCCCCATTTCAGGAAATGGTCCCACACCAAATATCAGCAGCGGATCAAACACTATATTCACAATACAGCCGCCCATCAGTCCAACCATTGTAACTATCATGCGTCCAACCGACTGGAACACCTTCTCAAATGCAAGATCAACCGAAATAATTATAGAAAATCCAAATATTATGTCTGCGTAACGACAGCCAAGGTCAATGACGTCTCCACTTGCCTTGAAGGCTCTGAGAAACGATGGAATGATGGCAATACACACGACTGTCATCACTATTCCCTGTATAACAGCAAGAAACATCCCCCAACTAGCTGCCCGATTTGCCCGATCATTATCCTTGGCTCCAAGATATATGGCTATCACCGCGTTTATTCCAACACCAAATCCGATCGCCACAGCATTTACAAAATTCTGCAGCGGAAATACATACGAAAGTGCTGTCATCGCATCCTCACTTATCTTCGCCACAAAGAAACTGTCAACTATATTGTACAAAGCATTCACCATCATCGATATAACCATAGGCAGTGCCATGGACATCAAAAGTGGGAACACCGGCTTTTCGTTCATAAAATTCTCGTTCATAAAACCTCCGTCCCCGGATGGCATAAATAAAGCCCCACAACCTTGCGGTTGTGGGGCGAAAAGATGACCTGATCCGGAAAAATCCACCAACTTGTTTTCGTTAAAATTATTATATATGATTTTATACTTCAACCAGCATATATGTCAAGATCCTGTACGACCACAAAGTAGCCTCTGTCACCATCCTCGTCCACCGGGATAGCATGTATAAGACTTGCACCCCCATGGTTGTTTGCACAGCTGACTGACAAAACCCCTCTGAGGAAATTTTCTGTCTGATATTCCGTATTGCCGCCTGTGTAACTCTCCATGCGCTCACGGCTGAGAAAATCTCTGACTATTTTTCTTGACCGATCCGAGTCAAACCGGTTACTTATCAATCCAATTACTTCATCGTAGTTATTCGCACAAGATACAGCATTGTTCAGCTCAGAATCGCCTTTTATAACACGGTATTTATCGTTCTCATAATTAACATATATAATATCAGTATACATATATGCGATCCTTGCCTCTACCCTGGATTGAGCCTTTTTTATATCAGACTCTATCTTGTCAAGTACGGTCACTCTGTCCGTACCATCCCTGTTGATGCTGTGGATCACGCTGACATTCTTGCCCTTCTTTTTTGCTTCATACAGCGCAGTGTCCGCGACATTCATACACTCTTCTGTGCTGAATCCTGAACCATTGATCTGACATATACCAGCACTGCAATGGACATTCTGCCCTCTCTCCATTGTCTTGCGCTGAAGTTTTCTGGCAAATCTTATCACCTTTGACTCCAGGACAGATATATCCGATAAGCCCTTGTGAAGCACAACATACTCGTCTCCACCATACCTGCAGGCAACGTCCTCTTCATAGCAGTCACTCCGGAGAAACTTTGCCACCTTCTCAATCCAGTAATCACCAACTGCGTGACCATATGTATCATTTACACCCTTGAAATCATCTATATCCACAAATACAAGAGAAGCACTATCTTCGTCAGTCATGTTATCTATATACTCTCTTATCCTCTGCATTCCGGCTGTCTTGTTGTACATGCCGGTCAGAAGATCATGCTCAGCCTCGTACTTTGTACGCTCAACCTCCTGTCTGGATCTCGCAAGTGATCTGTCCATCTCGACCATATCAACTGCAAACATGATCTGTGTAGAAGCAACCACAGATATTGTCTGGAATGAAATCCCATAATAGAATATGACAACAACCGTGGATATACATGGCAGGATAAAATACAAAACACTTGACCAGAAAACTCTTTTTTCCAGTCTTTTTTTATACTGCAAAAGTATCGAAAAACTTAGAACAAGTCCTGCTGCTGCAATAAGCTGCGACAACAGATAACCGCTGCTCCTGTTATAGAAGTTGTTATCATCTATATAATAGAACAGCTTGTCACTGAACTGGGATATAATGAGCAGGACTATCCCAGCAGCACTCAGAACTACCACGCCCCTTGCTTTCGCTGGCATCTTCGTCTCTCCTCTGTTGAGAATGACAAGAAGATAAAACGTAAACAGAGTCATATATAAATAGTTGATAAAGAACACGGCAAAATTGCTTATCTTCAGCATGTAATAGGCTGTCTGTCCTGTTTTTCCCTGATAATACCATGACAACATATCTGCAGCCAGCAGGATGATACATGCAGCCTCCATACATAGACTCACATTCTTTTTATCTCTATTATTATTCTTCTGAAGGAATATAACCACAAATGCAAACAGACAGATTAATATTCCCCACATTTCAAATGCTATATTAAATACAGCAGTCCTATCCACTAACTATGCGCCCCCTTAAACTTCCTGGCGATTTATTGTAGTAATTGTACAATTTGATTTGTGCAACATTTTCTCAATTTTATAAGTTCATATGAGAATCATTCTATATATCATACCTTAATTTGTCAATTACTAGATAACACATATTTATGGAATTTTGTCGCCACAGGGGACATATATGTCCGGCTGTCATGAACAACATAGTAAAGCCTGTCAACCGGCTGATGTTTTATACTAAGAACCTTCACATCAAGCCTTTTGAGCATATCCATGTAAGGGACTACCGCTATTCCAAACCCTGCTGCCACAAGTCCGGCTATGACCTCATCCTCCTCCGTTTCGCATGCTATCTCAGGAGCTTTGCCAAGTCCTTCAAACATCTCATCCACCAGACTTCTCATTCCGGATCCCTTCGAAAAATATACATGTTTATATCCAAGTGTATCCTCGAGCGTCACCGAATCTCTGTCTGCCAATGGATGTCCTGACGGTGCTATGACAACAAGATCCTGTCTGCCGACAGGAATGGCGGAAAATCCCATCGTCTCTGGCGGTCTCGAACAGAAAACCATGTCATATTTTCTGGCTGCAAGATCATCGAGCAGTTGTCCTGTGGTTCCTGTGTGAAATGTAAACGACACATTTCTGTTTTCATCCTTCTTCAGGTATTCTGCTGCCAGACGCGGTACAAATTCCATTCCAAGAGGTCTTATAAGTCCAAGCCGTATCACGCCATCCCCGGCAGCCTCTTTTTGTATGGACTCCACCCCCGCATCAAGCGTGCCAAGCGAATGCTCTGCACATGCAAGGAATTCTCTGCCAAATGCAGTGAGCTCCGTATTGCGCCCATTCTTTTCAAAAAGCATTACCCCAAGTTCTTCCTCAAGCTGGGATATTGCGTGACTGAGGCTTGGCTGCGTTATATTCAGATTTCTGGCTGCATTTGTGTAATGCTGAACATGGGCCAGCTCAACAAAATATCTAATATATGACAGGTTCATGTATACCTCCCCCTTTTTCATTATCTTTAGTATCTTTTTTTATTTATAATATCTTTTCTGTTTTTTCTCAGTGCAACTGACCAGTATTTTATGCAATGCATTTTGGCTATATCATATTTTAATACAATCCGAATATTTTTTATAGACAAAATCTATTAAACCATAAAAACTATTTATTTGTTATGTGGTGTTGTCGGTGCTACAATCAAAAACCGCAGGGATATACATATATGAAGTCTTATACAATTAAAGCTTCCCTGATGCTGGGGAAATCAAAGGCTATGTTATAAAACACATTATATAAAGAAAGAAATGAGGAAAAGCAGAAAATGAATACTCAATCAGGAAATGCACATCTGCATAACATGTGGGGCGAGATCGCCCTGATAACAGCAGTCACCATCAACAGTTTCGGAGTGGTTCTCATGCTCTATTCTGCAGCGGGAATATCGGCAATATCCAGCGTGCCATACGCATTCTCGCTGGTTCTTCCAAGACTGACTCTCGGAACCTGGACATACATATTTCAGGGCGTACTTATTCTCACCCTCATGATCATGAGAAAGAAATTCGTTCCCCAATATCTGTGCAGTTTCATAGTTGGTTTCGTATTTGGCAAGATGCTGGATATCCATGAGATGTGGATCGGGGCTTTGCCAACTGCCCTCCCATGGAGAATCCTTTACTTTGTGATAAGTTACATTTTGATATGTATCGGAATCGCACTGTCCAACAGATGTGGACTTCCGATCATCCCGACAGACCTTTTCCCAAGAGAGCTGTCTGAGATTATATCGGCAAAATATTCCAAGGTTAAGATTTCGTTTGATGTGATCTGCCTTGCAACGACAGCTGCCATGACAGGTTTTATCCTCGGTCATATCTACGGTCTGGGAATCGGCACAGTCCTTGCTGCCTTCACCATGGGCAAGGGAATCGCCATAGTTGGAAATGTCATGGACAAACATGTTACAATAGCTCCATACATAACAGCACACATTAAGCGCCACGGCAGCCATAACGCCCAGTATGCAGGACGCTAAAGTGTCTCCCCCTACGACCAGGCACGCAGATAAAAATAACCATATATATGCCGAACGTGACTGCATATATATGGTTATTTTTTATCGTCCGTGCCGTCCGTCAATCAGGCATTTGCCAGCTGGCGTCCAAGCTCCTTACACTCCTCAAGGCCTTCTGCGTCAGGTGTCTCATGGCACATAAGTCCGGCTCCGCCTACGAGTTCTGCGCCTGCTGACTGCATTCTCGCCTCCCAGTCGCGCATCCACTCGCCATCTCCCCAGCCGTATGAACCGAAGAGTGCGATCTTCTTGCCTGAAGCAAATCCCTCAACCTCAGCAACAAATGGCTCCATCTCAGCCTCCTCAAGCACCTCAGCTCCCATAGCCGGGCATCCAAGTGCAAATACTGGTTCATCCTTGAGTGCATCCGGTGTGATGCTGCTTACAAATACTACCTCTGCTTCCTTTCCGGCCTCTCTCACGCCGTCCGCGATAGCCTCTGCCATCATCTGTGTATTTCCGCCCTGTGTCCAGAATACGATATTAATTTTGCTCATAATAATCCTCCTTATGAAATTATATGTTATAGAGATTTACCCTATACATCCTTGTAAACTGTGTTTAACTGCATCTTTCCATATACTTCTACGCCGCGTTTCTGCTCGCCGTGTACATCCCCATGATATCTCTCATATGCAGTCCATTTGAAAGAAATTGGATAAGTCTCTCTTCCGCACATTCAAATATATGAAATGTTCTCCGCTTTGATTCAGCATCCTCATACACCTTCCAGTAGCCGGAACAAAGTGCATTTCTGCCACTCTGCCGAATAAAACCCTCCACATCCTCTGGCGGGTATCCCAGCAACAAGCCCATCTCGTGTGGGAACCACTCCTTGCCAGAAGCTCCATCGCCACAAGCCATATCTTCCTGTGCCGGTTGCTTCGAGGTGAATCTTCCTCTGCTCTTTAAGTACTGCTGATATTTTCCGCGGAACTCAGCGAGAATCTCAGAAAGCTCCATGTCCTCATATCCCAGCTCAGACATAAGTCTTTGCACATCATCCCTCTGGACAAATGCCCTGAGCTTTGCCGCATTGTAGATAAATACATTTACCCTGCCACAGGTTGCTCCCAGTGTGTACATACATATATCACTGTCCTTCAGTATCTCCACCATCTGACGATATCCGCTGAGTTTTATGTTCAGCAGATTTGACACCTTGACACCCGTTATCACCGGTGCACATTGAAGTGCCATCTGAAGTTCCACGTCACCGAGCTCCATGCCCTTCATGATCTCCCATGTATTTTCACTCATACAAAACCTCCTTGTGACAAACAGGTTTGGTTAGTCTTGTCTAACTCTAATGAAAATACTACATGATTCCTCCCCAAACGTCAATAACCCGGAGTGAGACATTTTCTCACTCCGGGTTATCTTGTTGATTAAAAATATACATTTATAAATTCTGCTTTATCATCGTCCTGCGCGGCTCTTTATTTCCGCCTGTTACCATATTGAGCAGCCGCCACACACCATATGCACAGATCCCACACACAGCCACAGGTACAAGGAGCACTACTATGACTCCTGTGCAGACTCCTGTAATCAGGTATCTAAAATATTTCATCACATCACCATTCCTCATCCTCATATCTCCTGTCGTTTCACGCGCGCATTCATATTACAGCATATCGCCTATAAGCTTATCTTCTTAGTAAGCAGTGTCGCACTTCCTATATAACTGCCGATCATGCATACAACATAGAGAATAAGCTGCGGTATATTCTTATACATCGCGTCAAGCATAGTCTCCACCTGCACGTTCTTCCCAAGGTGCGGAAGCTTATATGCTATGTAGCTCACCAGCACATAGAGTGCTACAAAAAGTATAAAGCTGACAACGCCCTTTATCTTCTTGTTCTGGAGCACTGTGGAAGACAGTGACACTGCGAGGTACGCTATGGTGATCATTGTATAGAATTGAATAAGTGCTACTACTATGAACCCTGCAACATTTGCAATGACACTTCCTATTGACAATCCTCTTGTTCCCAGAATATCATCCAGCACAAGCTCAACGCCAGCTACACCGCCGTTATGTGACTTGAGCAGGTTATAATCAACAACTATAAGCAGTCCAAGAAAGGCCACAAGTGTCGCACCGGTGAGCAGGATTGAAAGCAGCTTTGCACCGATAATCTTGTAATTTGAAATTGGCGTCATAAACACCATATACCCAGTCTTGTTCTTCAGATCCTGACTGTATATTATCACACCATATATCAAGACGAACATAAACGAAGCCCAGCCTCCCAGCACAAGGAAGGTGATACCAAGTCCAGTTAGCAGATCTTTTTCTGCAAATATTCCAATCACGAACAGCAATTCTGCTGCCGCAAGAGCCATTATAACCACCAGAAGTGGAAATATTCCACGTCTGTATTCATATTTCATCATCTTTAACATAATATCTATCTCTCCTTCATCTAACTATGCATATATTTCCTTATACATATCAACTATCGACTTGCCCCTGCTCACTCGCAGTTCCTCTGCATCTCCCTGAAGCACACAGGTGCCATTCTTGATAAAAAATGCGTGATCCACGATCCTCTCAAGCTCATCCACAAGGTGGCTGGACATGAGCACGGCTGTGTCATCCGATATATTCTGGACAATCGTGCTGATGATCTTCTCCCTAGCTATGATGTCTATTCCGTTCAGTGGCTCATCAAGCATAACGATCCTGCTGTCTCTGGACAGAGTAACGGCTATCTTGAGCTTTGCCAGCATTCCTGAAGACATGCTCTTCGCCTTCTGATCGGGATTCAGCTCCATCTCAGCAAGCAGTCCCATGTATTTGTCATAGTCAAAGTCATCAAAGAAATCTTTGTAATACTTTCCTATGTCTTTACAGTTCATATATCCGAAGAAGAATGCCTCCGTTGGCATATAAGCTATGTCTTTCTTGGATCTGTATGTCATAGGCACTCCATCTATTGTGATAGTTCCTGAATCCGGCTTGACCAGACCGGCTATGATCTTCATAAGTGTTGACTTTCCACTTCCATTCGGACCGAGCAGCGCATATATGTGTCCCGGCTCAATCTCCAGTGACAGGTCAGATATGGCTGTGGTCGTGATATACTTCTTAACAAGATGTTCGCATTTTAACATTGTATCATTTCCCTTCTTTTTTATTCCTTTTTACTTCCCGAAGTGTTCTTTTAGCAGTTCAAGGATCTCATCGTGTGAAAATCCCATACCGGTGAGCTGTTCATCAAAGCTCTGTATGATTTCCTCTATTCTCTCCTTTTTCAGGTCGTCTATGATCCTGTCATCCTCCGTCACAAATGTTCCTATTCCACGTCTGGTATAGGACAACCCCATAGACTCCATCTCGCTGTAAATCCTCGCTGCAGTATTCGGATTTATCTGGTATTCTATGGCAAGTTCTCTTGATGACGGAAGCTTAGATCCCAAAGGCAGTGTGCCCGCTATGATCTTCTGCTTTATATCCTCTATGACCTGAAGATATATGGGGATATTCGTCTTAAATTCCATCACACACCTCCTCCTTGTATGTTGTCTAGCTCCGCTGTACCGCTGTACTAGTTGAATAGTACACTAGTGTTATGGTGTTGTCAACTGTATTTTTAAATAAAGCGTATTTTTAAGTTTTTAGCCATCCGGATAGTAACTCGTGCATCCGGGTAGATCCTGCCTGCACCTTATCCTCATATCAACTACTTTCTGGTTATTACTCTGCCATACACATATAAATTCCCATTGTAGCAAATCTAAATATTATATAAATTGTATCTATGGCCACCCCCCAAACGGATACTTATCTGTTATTAATTGATTATCAGTTTCACAAAAGAGCTTTTCGAATATTCTGAATATAGATTTCTGGGTTTGAAAATTTCTTGGCATTTTATTTAGAAAACTCCTTGCATTTTTTTCAGAATATTCTTATACTATTATGGCAGTGTTGATAAACACTATCGGTGCGTGGCTCAGCTTGGTAGAGCGCTTCGTTCGGGACGAAGAGGTCGTGGGTTCGAATCCCGTCGCACCGATTTTTTTATGCACAAAAGCATCTGGATTTTCTGCTAAAATATCACATCTGATTTCTTATCCGCATCAGTCTTGAAATACTCCACCATATTGTGTCCTCATCAAATGTCACATGGAGAGCCGCCTTTTCCTTGTATAAAACTTTTGCTATCTGCCCATACTCTATTTAGAAGAAAATACACAAACTGCCAGGCAGTCACCAGTTATTTTCAGATAGATTCATAATTTCAGGAGGTATACAGTACATGTCAAATATGTTTTGTTTTCAGTGCCAGCAGACCGCCGGAAATTCCGGCTGTATCAATACCGGAGTGTGCGGCAAACAGCCATCCACATCTAATCTACAGGACGAGCTTGTGTGTGAGCTTATAAGACTCGCGGAGCTCTCAAAAAAAGAAAATAAACACAACGCGGTCGCCGACAGACTTATCATAGACGGTCTTTTCACAACATTGACAAATGTCAACTTTGACGACAGTGCAATAAAAAATTTTATAGGAAGGATCAGGAACGAGCAGAACAAGATCAGCAGATCCGAGGCAGAAAAAATACAGGTGATCGACCTCTGGGATGGCGACACCGATATAGTGTCCTTGCGTTCCACCCTGCTGTTTGGACTCAAGGGTATGGCAGCATACGCCCATCACGCCATGAATCTCGGCTACACAGATAATGAGGTTCTGAAGTGGTTCTACAAGGGACTATGCGAGGTTAACAGGGAGCACAGCGTCACCGAATGGATAGAACTCATCATGGAATTTGGACAGGTGAATTTCAAATGCATGGAGCTGCTGGACAAAGCCAACACCGAATCATTTGGCAATCCTGTGCCTACGAGAGTAAATGTTGACATCAAAAAGGGGCCATTTATCGTGGTCTCCGGTCACGACCTGAACGACCTGTCACAGCTCCTTGAGCAGACTGAAAAGACAGGAGTAAATGTATATACCCACTGCGAGATGCTGCCTGCGCACGGCTATCCGGAGCTTAACAAATACCATAATCTGGCGGGTAATTTCGGAACTGCCTGGCAGAGCCAGCAGACGGAATTTGAAAATATTCCCGCACCTGTGCTCTTTACAACAAACTGTCTCATGCCGCCAAGACCGAGCTACAAGGACAGAATATACACCACATCAGTTGTTGGCTATGATGGCATGGTACACATCTCCGGCACAAGAGCCGGCAAAAAGGATTTCACACCAATCATAAAACATGCCCAGAGGCTCGGCGGCTACGAACACGACAGGAGCATGAGTGGCATAAACGGCGGTCACATGCTGACAACCGGATTTGGACACAGCGCGGTTCTGTCACAGGCCGGTAAGATCATAGACGCCATCAAGGCAGGACATGTCAAGCACATTTTCCTCGTTGGCGGCTGTGACGGCGCACATCCGGGACGCAACTATTACACAGAATTCGTAAAGCAGACTCCGATGGACACCCTTGTTCTGACCCTCGCCTGCGGCAAATACCGATTCAACGACCTCGACCTCGGCGAAATTGACGGGATTCCAAGAATTCTCGACATGGGACAGTGCAACGATTCCTACAGTGCTATCAAGGTTGCCCTAGCTCTGGCCGATGCATTTCATTGCAGCATAAACGATCTCCCACTCACCCTTGTGCTGTCATGGTACGAGCAGAAAGCCGTATGCATCCTCCTCACCCTGCTGTCGCTGGGCGTGCGCAACATGTATATCGGGCCGACCCTTCCGGCATTTATGTCCGAGACCGTGATTAAATATCTGGTGGAGAACTATCAGTTAAATCCCATAACCGCACCGGAGCAGGATATGGATGCGATACTCAATAGGTAGCAGGGGACGGAGCGCTCCGGTACTTTTCATGCCACTTTTACACATAATTTCACTATTTCCCAAAAGGGGTCAGGTACCTCCGTCCCCTCCCAGAAAGGTGTATGCGGAGGTTCCGCCCAGAGTGGAATACTCGCTGACTGAACTCGGTCAGAGTCTCCAGCCTGTGCTTGACGCAATGAGAAATTGGGGCGAGAATTATAAAAGCAAGAATGCCTGAAACAACTCTGTTATATATACAGTAAGGGCTGACTACTCTGTTTAGAGCAGTCAGCCCAATTATTGTCAGTCGAAACGGGGTCAGGCACCTCCGTCCCCCTGTCTCGCAAATCAACCATTTTCAGCCGACAATTTTGTCTAATTCCCGCTTGACCTCCTCATGCTCTGCCTTATAGTCTGCCAGATGTCTCTTCTCCTGCTTTATTCTATAAACATAATTGCTGGTATCCTGGGAAGTTCCTTTCTCCTCCTGGCGGCAGTGAACATACATTGGTATCTCTTTTGCAGCTATCTTTTTCTCGGACTCAGAGATCAAATTCTCTGTATCCCGGATTTTCGCCGTGAGCTGCTCTCTGCGATACTCATCACCTATTTCTTCATTTAACTTTTTCTGTGATACCGATAAATGCATATGTCTTCCTCCTTATTTCCTGAATATCAATCTCACTTCCACTCCCCCATCGACATTCTTCATCTCACAGTCAAATCCATGTCTGTCCATGATGGTCTTGACGATCGAAAGTCCAAGTCCGGTGCCCTTATGTCCATGACGACTGTTATCACCCTTGACAAATGGCTTCCACACATTTGTCAGTGTGTCCTTATCAAGCGGTTCGCAGGAATTGACAAATGACACCTCTTTGTCATAGAGCTCCACCGTGATGTGTCCGCCGCCAGTCACATACTTGACAGCGTTATCCATGATGTTGACAACAGCCTGATACATCAGAGCTTCATCCGCAGAGACCGTGCATGCCCCCGATATATTGATCTGCACGTTTTTCTCCGATATTTTCTCATTATATATCTGTGCCACAGTGTCAACTATGCCTGTCAGATCCACTTCTGTCTTTTTGAGCTTTGTATCCACATCCTCTGCCTTAGCCATATCCAGTATAGTCGCAACCTGCGTATTCATCTGTCTGACCTCATCCAGTATGCCGTCCATATAATACTGGTTCTTCTCAGGATTTGTGCCAGCCTTGAGATTTTCAGCGTAAAGTGAGATGACCGCCAGTGGACTCTTCAGATCGTGCGCCATAGCATTTGATGTGGTACGCCTGTACTGCTCCATGTCATAGACAGATTTGTATGATCTGTACAATACATAGGCTATTGCAAGTGGGACAAGCGTGCTCAGCAGTGCTATTCCTATCCACGTGGCAATTATCACTTTTCCAAATGAAGACTTTACGAGGTCGGTGTGATAATCCATCACCAGATAATAACTATTTCCAATCGCTACCACATCGGTGTTGTGCTTTCCCTGATCACAATTCCTACTGACTCTTGATGAACTTCCAACACCGGAGTCCCCCAGATCTGACACAAGAGTCTCTATATTTCCTTCATAATCCATATTACGGGAAGCTGCTCCCGAACCGATAAGACTGCTATTATAAAAATGGTATCCTTTGCTTGTGTCAAGTTTCACATAACCATCGGGGATCTCTGTTACTGTGACACTCTTCTCATCAGATTCGCCATAGTCCATTTTGGCCTCATGAGTTCCTATGACCTTAACATCATCACCGTAGTCATAGTAACTGTATTTACTTATCCAGAAACTGGTTCCCTTTACGTATATCTCTTCTATCTTGGATAAAGCAGGCAAACCATCGGCACTTCCGTATCTTGGAGCCTCCGCCATCATCTTCTGATAATCCTCATATGTACATGACAATCTAAACTTTTTATTGTTATCATCTGTGACAACAAAAAACATACGGTAGTCATGCCCGGCAACCAATGTCAAAGTGCCATCTGAGTCCTTATAGTACAGACTTGCAGCAGCACCGCCATCCACTGCAATCGCACTTAGCATTTCGCACGTATATTCAACATCACTGGTGAATTTGTTATCCGCAGTCTCAAAATCATAATTGATCCCATCCACATAGGCTCCTGCCAGTGCATCTTGATATTCTGTAACTGCTTCATTTACATTTGACCTGATTCGTTCCTCAGCACTCGCTACACCGTTGTCTACACTAGTATTATATATAGATACCAACAGATAGGTCACGATCCCTCCCAGCAATGCTGCCACCAATATAAACGGCACAAATATTCTCAGATAAAATGAGCCGAATCTTTGTTTTTTCCCATATAACATATTTTTATTTTTCTTCATATTATAAAACATCCTTTCCCTTTTAATAACCTCCGAGTCATGGGGTCTGTGTACTGACACATCAATTAATTATATCTACACTTTGCACCGTTTCGCACAGTCTCAATCCATCCTGTATCCCTTTGCAAATACTGTCTTGATCTTTTTACCCGACTCTCCAAGTGCCTGTCGAAGCTTCTTGATATGATTGTCCACTACCCTGTCGCTACCCTCATAATCATAGCCCCACAGCCTGACCAGAAGATCATCCCTTGTGATAAGCATTCCTCTGTGCTCCATAAAATACTTCAGCATGGCATATTCCTTCGGTGCAAGCCTTACCTCGTTCCCAGCGGCAAATACCTGAAGCCTGTCCGGATAGATCACGATGTCATATGCCTCTATGCTGCTCTTCTTCTCCCACAGCCCCTTGCTTCTTCTGAGGAATGACATGATCTTTGCAGAAAGCTCTGCCATGGAAAACGGCTTCACCACATAGTCATCGCAACCTATGTCATAGCCATACAGCCGATCCTCCTCCCTGCCCCTTGCAGTCAGGAAAATGACAGGCACATAACTCTTTGCCCTGATGGCCCTGCATATCTCAAATCCATCTGCCCCCGGAAGCATAACGTCCAGCAGCACCAGATCGTATTCGTTCTCATACACAAGCTCCAGTGCCTTGTCTCCATCATCAGCCCAGGTGAAACAGGTCTCATATTCTGCTTCCTTGCCGTTCATATAGTCCATTATCCCCTCTGCTATCTTCTGCTCGTCCTCGACAAGCAATATGCTATACTTCATATTCCCTCCCCGTGGCAGCTTTGATTTTGTATACCTCACAGCGCCGTGCCACTCTATGTAAATCATCGATATCTAAGATTCTGAACACAGTATACTTCAAACTTATATCCTTTTTGTATCCTTTTGCATGTTTTTTATAAACAGATTGACCTTTAATGAAAGAGAGGAGCCTATGTCTATGAGGATAAGAAAATTATTGCCAGCATTTATAATGGCTGCAGCACTGACTTTGACGATCCCTGTCTCTGTCTATGCCGCAGAGGATGATAACCGAGACCCGCAAATACGGAAAAAAGGTCACCGCGACAATGCGTGTCAATGTGACAGCCATCACATTGAAGAGCGGCATAAAGAAAACAGTCACGATAACTGTCAAAAAGCCAGTTGTCAAAACCAGAAAGATTACTAAGGTTCCATCGAAGATCAGCCTTAAGCGCGGCAAGAGCTATCTGCTGAAACCGGTTCTCTCACCTTCAAACAGCACTGAGAAAAAGACATATACTTCCGGCAATATATCTGCCAGATGCAAAGTTACAGTAAAATAAAAAATAAAGTGGACGGGGGATTCAATCCTCCGTCCACTTATGTGTTTTATATCTAGTTGTTGGATACCGTTTCCTCGGATTGCTGCGCCTCCAGCGACACAGTCTCTCCGGACATATACTTCACATAATCCAGATAGTCATTATTCCAGTCCGCATACTTTTCTGAATGTCTCTTATCCTTAAAAGAATAATTCTCTGAAATATATTTTCCAAGATAGGCGCTTACCTTCTCTGCACCCTTGCAGTTGAGATGTCTTCCACCATCCCTCGTGTCGGTGCTCCAGTCGATTGCATAATCACCCTTGAGCGTATTCATATCGACAAAATCAATATTCTTGGCCTTAGCATACTTAACCATTGCATTGTGTCTTGCATAATTCCATGACTTCGCCGTCGGAGTCTCCATGAACATGATCTTGATTCCATTCTTCTCACACTTGTCTATAAGCTTATCGAGCAGTATCTTTGATACCTCCGGTATGTCCTCAACAGCCTTGGTTTCCACCATCTTGCTCTGGCCTGAAAACGGCTTGACCTCCATGCTGAGATACTGTCCTCTGGAGGATGATCTGTAGGTATAATCCTTGGCACCGAACATGTCCGAAACACTCATGCTCTTCCACCTGTTGTGGTACTGTGCAAGAGGCAGATACTTATACGCCATATTCTTCAGATTGTTCTCCACCTTTTTCAATGTCGTCTTGCCTGTCCAGAGCATATTCACATCGAACACCACCAGCTTTGGCTTCTGACATGTGAGCACCTCATCCAGGAGGTTGGATGCCCCGGTCACATTCTGGAACCCCTCAGCCGCCACATATGTTGGAATTCCATATTTGTTCCATATATACATCGGAGAACATGCACTGTAGGCATTGCTGTCTCCAAGCACCAGTACGTCTATCGAATTCTTCGGCTCTCCATAGAAGCCCCTTGCATTCGAGTTGGTTATTCCGCTTCCCGGATCACTCCGCTTCGGAGTAAACGCAGCTCCCAGCACTCCCATGATCATCACGGCCACCAGGGCAAATGCTATGGATTTTATTATATTACGTCCACTTTTCTTCATAGATAAATCACCTCTAAAACTGTGCATATATAAATCCAGCCACCTCATAGCCCTTGCCATATGCTCCGAGTATGATCACTCCAAACAGCAGCACATAGTAAACTGCCCATCTGAGGACTATATTCTTCGTGGCAAGCTCTGCTCTTATCTGATGTCCCTTCTCCTTGTAAAGTCCAACTAGGAACAGAATGAGCGCGCCCACTGCCAGCACTGCAAAATCTGCCATGTCAAGCTTCATTCCAAGCAAAGTTCCATTTGTCAGATCCGCAAATGTAAATCCCCTGAACATGGACACAAACATGTGTCCAAATGCTGTCAGATCATCAGCCCTGAACATGAGCATTCCAACATTCACAAAAATGAAGGTTCTGACAACCTGGAGTAGTCTGTATACCTTTCCCTGACGGTCAACATGCATTTTTCCATACAGCTTCTTGAAAAGAGGCTCCGTAAGAAGTCCGATTATCATGATCGCCCAGTAATAAAGACCATACATGACGTACTTCCAGCTTGCGCCGTGCCAAATACCCGTTCCAAACCACACTATGAACATCGCTATAGACATAGGAACAAATGTCGCGAAGAAAGTATTCATATGTTCCCTGGTCTTCTTACTCAGCTTCACAAATGGCTTGGACAGTGAAACTGAATAGAACACATAGTCCTTGAACCATGCACCGAGAGTCATATGCCACCTTCTCCAGAACTCACTGACCGTCTTTGACATAAACGGCTGATTGAAGTTCTCTGAGAGTCCTATTCCGAACATCTGGGCACTTCCCCTTACTATATCCATACAGCCTGAGAATTCCGCATAGAGCTGTAATGTGTAGAGCAGCATTCCCACTACTACCGGAAGTCCTGTGTAGCTTGCGTAATTGTCAAATATCTGGTTCACATACATATTTGCGCGATCTGCAATAACTATCTTCTTGAAGAAGCCCCACAGTATAAGCTGGAGTCCCATGGTCATGTTCTCATAACTGAACCTATGCCCCTCATACATCTGCTCTCCAACAAGATCGAACCTGGCTATAGGTCCCTCAACAATGTGCGGGAAAAATGCAAGGAAAAGTGCAACCTTGCCAAACTTGTCCGATGCCCTGTATTTGCCTCTGTACACGTCCACTATGTAACTCACCGCAGACAGTGTGTAGAACGAGATTCCAAGCGGCATCATCCTCTGATACATCGGATTCTCTACATTTATGTGTATGAGTCCAAGCACATCTGTAAATACCTGTCCAAGGAATACCGAATATTTCAGGAATACCAGGATTCCTACATTCACAAGCACCACGCATACGCACACGCACTTTTTCTGCCATCCGATAAGTGCCTTGTACTCTTTTTTGTTTTCCTTTGGCAGAGCTTTCCTTGCCATGCTGCAGCCATCATCTATCTTGTTTATCAGCAGGCCGCCCACATATATGGTCAGCGACCCGAACAGGATAAATATGATATATCTGCCTGAATTGATAAAATAAAACAGATAGCTGAATGCCAGCAGCACCTTCCATCTGTGCTTCAGCGGCACTATATTGTACACTATAAACGCTCCGAGCAATATAAATACCAGATACGATATCGACGTATATGACATATTTCTCACTCCTCCAGTATTTTTTGACGGCAGTCAGTCCCCGCCATCTTCCAATATCTATATCTGCTCTTACTCGTCTTCAAGTCTCTGGATCATATCGTATATGGTCTGGACTGTCTTGAAGTTTTCCGGTGTGATATCAACAGGAGAAATGTCTACGTCAAACTCATCGCTGAGCTGAAGCACCAGCGTAACCATCGTGATGGAATCCAGCACGCCATGTCCTATAAGATCTGTCTCGTTCTCATAATCAACTCCAGGTTTTACCTCATTCAAAATCTTTAATAATTCTTCCATAATCCCATATCTCCTTATAATAAAAATTTTCTACATATTATAATTTTCACGGCAATACCAGCGCAGCACATAAAGTGAATTATATCTATATAAGCTTGATAATACCACATGAAGGACATTTGAGGTCGCCGGCACTCAACGCGCTTGCAAGTGCTAGTGCCGCTGCAGACCGAAATGAGCGAGAGCGTTCCGAATGTGGTATATCACGCTTATGTAGATATTCGCTATTTTCCCTGCGCGTATTCCGCCTTCAGCCTCTTCCTGTCTATCTTGCCATTTGCATTGTGGGGCATGCTTGTCACCCTGACAAAACGGTTCGGCTCCATGTAATGTGGAACCCTCTCCTGGAACGCCTTAAGCAGCTCCGTCTCGTCCTTCTTCCTGCCCTCGTAGATGAACACGATCTTGTCAGCCGCATCATCATATATGCAGGCAAAGCTTCTGATACCGTCTATGGCTCCCGCTGCCGCCTCGATCTCGCCGAGCTCTATGCGGTAACCCATGTGCTTGATCTGGTAATCCTTACGGCACACATAGACCAGCTCGCCGTATCTGTTGTACTTCACCAGATCACCGGTCTTGTAAACCAGCTCTGGATAGTACGGATTCAGCGGATTCTGGACAAATGCCTCTCTCGTCTTCTCCGCATTTCCGAAGTAGCCCAGCGCCACAAATGAACCCCTGGCATAGAGCTCCCCCTCACGGCTGAAGCCCGTCTCAGGATCAATCTCCGGTGACACCTCCCTACCGTTCTCATCAAGAACAAACACATCACAGTTGTTGCACGCATGTCCCATCGGCAGCGGCTCGTCATCGGCAAATACTCTGTCCACCACGTAATACGTACATATGTCGGTCGTCTCTGTTGGGCCGAACAGATTTGCATACATGGCATCCGGAAGATTCTGTATCCAGTAATTCAGCGGCTTTGTCGGCATCACCTCTCCGGCAAACAGCACCTTCTTCAGCTCGGGAAGCTGGGCGTACTGAAACAGCTTGTAATTTGCAACGATCTGCAGTGCCGATGGCACCCAGTATATCGTGTTGATCCTGTATGTATTCATGAATTCCATCAGCTTCATAGGGAAGGTGAAATACGCCTTCGGTATGATGTACAGCGTGGCACCATTTTTAAGAGTGCTGTAGAGATCTGACACCGACATGCTGAAGTAGAACGGTGTCTGGCTTCCGAATATCGTACTCTCGTCTATACCAAATGCCTCCGTGTACCAGTAGGTGTAGGATATTACATTCCTGTGTGATACCACAGCGCCCTTTGGAACTCCGGTCGAGCCCGATGTGAAAAGCGCATACACGGGATCCGTGTCTATAGCCCTGCTTCTGACTGCATCCAACACCGACTGATCTGCACTTGTGTCCAGCTCGTCAAGATTTAATATCCTGAATACCTCTTTGTTCTTGCCTTCCTGTCCCTGGCATCCATCTTCATCCACGCCATTTCTGGAAAGCTCCAGTGCCTTCTCCATATGCCCGATGTCAGTCACGACTGCAACCGGATTCAGCGTTCCGAGTATCGACTCGGCTCTGGACGCCGGCATCTCCGCATCCAGTACCACATAGAAATTGCCACTGTATACAACTCCCATATAGGCAGCCACACTCCCAGGCTTTTTGTCCAGCAACACGGCAACAGGCTTATTCCTCACGCCATCTGTCTTCTCATATATCCATGCACCGATCTGTCTGGAAAGCCTCTCCATCTGACCATATGTGAGTCCGCCTTCCTCATCTGCAACTGCCAGCTTGTCTGGATATTTTAAAGCCGAATTCTCTATAAATTCCAATATATTTTTCAATATTTACCACCTCGTTTAACCACCTTTTTCTTTCTTCCAAAATCGAATAGATTATATGCCAAGCCTTTCTGCCAGTTCAACTTAATATACATTCAACAGACTTAATTATATGTAAGAGTTATTACAATATGGTTACACTTCCTCAATCCATCAGCGTAATCCGCACTGCAGCTTCTCACTACACCTGCTGATTATAGCCGCCATCCCTTTAAGTTTCAATGAGGCGAATCTTTAAGATATCTTTAAGTAAAACAAAAAACAGCGGCAGACATGTCCATCCACGGACATATCTGTCGCTGACAAATGTATAAATATTTGTTTTCCCGGCACGGCTTACACGCCATACCTGATCCTTAGCCTCTTGACAAATCCCACAGATTTTCTCGCATTGTATAGCTTATCGGCAAATATATACAGGGTTCTGAGCTCTGCCTGCAACACGTGCATCAAACTCCAGATTCTCCTGTCTGTCCCAGCCCTCATATTTCTTTCTGAACTGTCTGTATACCTTCTGATCCATAAGCTGGCTTACCGCACTTATGTCCTCCCGCCGCACCAGCATATGCGCCTCATCCGTTCCGGCACATACCGCACGATCATAAAGTCCTGCTCCATCTTCTCTATTCTTCTACCTTCTTTCCCTTCTCCTTATATTAATATAAAGATTAAGTATTGCGACAAGAGCTATAAGTTCCAGTATAACTCCTGCCACAAGGCATATATTCATATATTTCATTTCAAACAATCCAAACATTACAACCATTCTTTTCGTTATAACAACATATTATCCTAAAGTATATGGCAAAAAGTAATTCCAGACGCACAAAAACCGCCAATATCGCTTATGATATGGCGGTTTTGTCGATATTCTTATTATTTTCACTCTTATTCCAGCTCCTCCAGAGCATCCAGATAACTCTCCATCCACTGCACCTGCTTTGCGCTTTTCGCATCTTCTTCATCCGGTTCGTCCGGATCATCCGGCCACTCATCGCCCTCGTCAAGCTCCTGCATGGTCAGCCAGTTGTCAGCCACCTCAAGCTGAAGCATCCTTCCATCGTCACACTCCAGACTCACCAGCACCATAAGCGGCTCCCCCGGAAGCCTCTCCTCACAGCCGAAGTCGGCCTCATCTATTCTCTTTATTGTCCACATATTATCACCTCATGTTCTGTAGATGTCATAAATCACTCTACCCGTATCTTCAAAAAGTCTATGAGTGCTTCCAGCGTCAATTCCTCCTTGCGCCATATCCACTCTGTCTCTATCGTATAGAACAGCCCGCCGCCTATGTCACATGCCGCCGCAAACTTCTGTCTCTGCTTTCTGGACTTCTTATACTTGAATATATAATAGTAATAAAGTCTTCCCTCTATCACTTCATGTTTCAGATATGCCCTTGTCCGCAGTTCCTCCGGGCAGGCTTCATCCTCCACCAGCTCATCCAGCACGTAATCCTCAGCCGTCTCATCATCGATAGCCTCCTGAAGTGAACAATAGACAAGTTCCGGCTTAAGCTCCTCATTAAACCCCGCAAATGCCGGATCACTGTCATCGCCATCTATCAGTCTATACCTCTGAGGCAGGTCAAAGCTTATCTTTCTGGCACCTGACTGCAATGAATATGTATTGGTTAATTGTGCATCTCCAGTCATCCCATAGATGTCCGCATATGGCATACCGTTTTTTCCATATACATTCCTATCATTTTCCATACCTGAACCTTCATCTAACTTTATAGATGTGTCCATTGAATCATATGTGTATCCGCCACCAGCATTTATCGTGCCAGAATAATCAGCATCACCATATCCTACACCATCATACTCGTTCCCACCGTTAGCAGCTCTATCCGCCTCGCTGGCCTTCTTCGCCTGAAATCCGGATACTAGGAACGACACAAAAGCCAGCAATCCGATCAGAAACATCAATCCCTGTTCCGAAATATACGACCACAGCTCTGACAGATCCGATATATTTCCATGTGACTCTTGATATATATTGTATATTCCTGCTCCCCAGAACAGCACCAGCATGGCCCCGGCCACGACAAAGCAGGCGATCGCACTCTGTAAAACATACTTTAATCTTCTCATCTACCCTTCACCCCTGTCATTTCGCTTTTAATACACACATGCTTGCATCAACATACCGCAAGCATCTAATCCAAAGATACCGCATATTATACCCTCCAGTTCGCAGAATATCAATTACATTTGATATTTGATTACTCTTCTCATACAGCCGTTTCATATAGTCTCTTATGCCATACCTGTTATAAAGTCCTGTGAGTGCATCGACCTTGGCGATCTTCGCGCGCTGCCTTGCAAATATGACGATCACTGCAATTATTAGCGCAAAAAGTATTTTCAATGCCACAAGGAACGGTATAGTGTTCGCCTCCACTAATCGCTTGAAGGACACGCTCTGGTTCTCACTCTTCATATACTCGTCCAGCATGATCGTATTTGTCTCTTTGACATCCGAGGCATCCGCCTGCAGATCGGTGTAGTCCTCACCTTTTATCTGCGCCATCGTGCCCTTGAGTGCATCGTTGGAGCTCTTGGAATCGCTCTTCACCATGACCTTCATTACGTCCATGGACTTAACAGAAAACTTGAGCTCAGCGCCATACTTACCGGACTTGTTCATGCCTGCGATCATGGATTTTGATCCGTCTCTCACACAAAAGAGAACCCCAAATCTGAAGTGTGTACTTCTAATCTGGGGTCCTTTTTCATATATACTAGATATATCCTATTTTAGTACAGCTTCGCACCTGCAGGAATATGGTTGTCAACCATCAGAAGGTGAAGCTTCTCCTCGCCCTCTTCCTCATGGATAGCTGAAAGAAGCATACCGCATGAATCGATTCCCATCATCTTTCTAGGTGGAAGGTTTGTTATTGCAATAAGTGTCTTGCCGACTAACTCCTCTGGCTCATAGAATGCATGGATTCCTGAGAGGATGGTTCTGTCTGTGCCTGTGCCGTCATCCAGTGTGAACTGAAGGAGCTTCTTGCTCTTTGGCACTGCTGAACATTCCTTAACCTTTACCGCTCTGAAGTCTGATCTTGAAAATGTCTCGAAATCAACCTCATCAGTAAAAAGTGGCTCTATATCTACCTTGGAGAAATCGATCTTCTCGTTTGGTGTGAAGAATCCGTTGTTGTCACCGGCTGTCTCAGATACTGAATCAGAATCTGAACCACCCTCACTCTTCATAGTTGGGAACAGAAGAACATCTCTGATCGCCTGTGAATCTGTAAGGAGCATAACCAGTCTGTCTATACCATAACCGATACCGCCTGTTGGAGGCATACCGATCTCAAGCGCATTGAGGAAATCCTCATCTGTGTGCTCAGCCTCGTCATCTCCGGCTGCGGCATTCGCATCCTGAGCGGCAAATCTCTCACGCTGATCGATAGGATCGTTCAGCTCTGAGTATGCGTTACACATCTCCCATGTGTTGATGAAGAGCTCGAAACGCTCAACCTTTGTAGGGTCTGAAGGCTTCTTCTTCGTAAGTGGTGAGATCTCGATCGGATGATCCATGATGAATGTAGGCTGGATCAGCTTCTCCTCACAGAACTCCTCGAAGAACAGGTTCACGATGTCGCCCTTCTTGTGGCGCTCTTCGTACTCTACGTGATGCTCGTCAGCGATCTTCCTCGCCTCAGCGTCATCAGCAACCTGGTCAAAATCAACACCTGTATATTTCTTGATAGCGTCAACCATAGTCAGACGCTCAAATGGCTTGCCAAAGTCGATCTCGATTCCGTTGTATGAGATCTTGGTGCTTCCACATACCTTCTCTGCGAGGTAACGGAACATGGACTCTGTGAGCTCCATCATACCATAGTAATCTGTGTATGCCTGGTACAGCTCCATCAGAGTGAACTCAGGGTTGTGACGTGTGTCAACACCCTCGTTACGGAATACTCGTCCGATCTCGTATACTCTCTCAAGACCGCCGACGATAAGTCTCTTCAGGTAGAGCTCAAGTGATATACGGAGCTTTACATCCTCATTGAGTGCATTGTAATGTGTCTCAAATGGTCTGGCTGCGGCACCACCGGCATTGCTGACCAGCATAGGTGTCTCAACCTCCATGAAGTCACGTCCTGCCAGGAAGTTACGGATCTCCTTTAATATCTGTGATCTCTTGATAAATACTTCCTTGCTGTCCTGGTTCATGATGAGATCCACATATCTCTGACGATATCTCATATCTGTATCTGTCAGTCCGTGGAACTTCTCAGGAAGGATCTGGAGTGACTTAGAGAGAAGTGTGATCTCCTCTGCATGTATGGATATCTCACCAGTCTTTGTTCTGAATGCATATCCCTTAACTCCATATATATCACCGATATCTGACTTCTTGAAGTCAGCGTATGACTCCTCACCGATCTGATCTCTTGCAACATACACCTGAATGTTGCCCTTAAGATCCTGAATGTTACAGAAAGAAGCCTTACCCATGACACGCTTGAACATCATACGTCCTGCGATGCTCACATTGATAGGTGAAGCATCCATGATGGCTCTTCTCTCATTGTAATCGTTGTTTAAAACTTCTCTCTTCTCTGCCTCTTCAAGGTCCTCAACTGAAGGTGTCTGTCTACCAGCCAGAAGCTCTGCCTCATGTGCTGTGTACATCTCCTTCACATCTGCGCTGTGCTGCTGCACATCATACTTTGTTATGACAAATGGATCCTTGCCTGCCGCCTGAAGGTCTGCCAGCTTCTCGCGGCGCACCATCTGCAGCTTATTAAGATCCTGATCTTTTCCCTTGTTATTCTGCTCTGCCATCTTCTCTTACAGCTCCTGTCTCTTAATATCAAGTACTCTGTACTTAAATTCTCCGTCCGGTGCCTCCACCAGAACTTCCTCACCAACCTTTGCACCCTTGAGTGCCATTCCAACTGGTGACTCATCAGAGATCTTATTGTTCATGATATCAGCCTGTGATGATCCCACGATATCATACTCGATCTCCTCGGCAAACTCGTAGTCATATACAATTACCTTGCATCCGATACCCACAACTCCTGTATCGACCTCATCCTCATCAACTACTTCTATATTCTTAAGCATTGCCTCAAGCTGCTCGATTCTTGCCTCGATGTCTCTCTGCTCGTCCTTGGCTGCATCGTACTCTGCATTCTCTGACAGATCTCCCTGTTCTCTGGCCTCTTTGATCTTAGCTGCGATCTCTCTACGTTTATTAACCTTCAGATCCTGAAGCTCTTCCTCTATCTTCTTGAGACCTGAATAAGTAACCACATTCTTCTTCTCTGCCATTGCCGCACATACCTCCTAAATATCATAAATTATTGACTCCACAGCTCAGCATTTCCGCATACTATGGTATAAAAAAATGCGGAAGATGGGACTTGAACCCACACGGTATTGCTACCACAGGCACCTGAAGCCTGCGCGTCTGCCAATTCCGCCACTTCCGCATGTTCACAACGAACGTTAATATAATATACTGTTTGCCTTGGTATGTCAACCACTTTTTTTGCATTTCCGCAAGCATTTTCCCATAAAAAAGGGAAAACATATCTACCACATTTCCATGCATGTATATATGTTTTCCCGCAAATATATCTACTGCTTGTTATTACCTAACATATGCCATTACTTTTTACTCTTGGCACTGGCGGTCTTGGAGTATGCTGACTGAGCAGCACATCCACCGTCGTTAACTGCCACTGCAGCGACCTTGTAATAGTATGTCTTGCCCTTTGCAGCCTTCTTGTCTGTAAAGCTGCATGATGATGTTGTACCGATCTTAGAGTACTTACCATTCTTCTTTGTTGCGCGATATACTACGTAGTTCTTCGCTCCTGTAACGCTACTCCACTTTACTGTGATCTTCTTGGCTCCGGTGTTAGATGCACCTGACATCTTTGGTGTACCTACAGCATGTGTATACACTGCCTTATACTGCTTTGCAACTTCATAGTCAATGCTGCAGTTAACCCCGCTGACAATTGTCGATGGCTGTATAAAATATGTATACTCAAGCTTGGTCGTGAGCTTGCGGTCACTGAAGTTTGTTGACGTTGTCTGTCCCAGCCACTGGGTTGTGCCGAGAACAGGGTTCATTCTGTATACTGTGTAAGAATCTGCACCAGGCACCGCTGACCATGTAACTCTGACCTCGGATGTGGACTTTCTCACAGCCTTTACATTCTTAGCAAGAGGGATATAGTTGACGCTGACGGATGTCATCTCGCCCTGCTTCTTACCCTTGTATGGCACTACGTATGCAGAGTAATACTTAATACCCTTACTGCTGCTTCCTGTATTCTTGAACTTGTATGTATTTCTGGCTGCAGATTTGATCACTGCAACCTGCTCAAGCTTATTTGTGTAGTTATTTCTCGCAAATATCTTGTAGCCTGAAGCTCCCCAGACTCTGTTCCACTTGAGATTGGTGTATATCGTCAGGTTTTTCTTGTCTTTGCTTGCAGATACCGTGGATGAGACAGCCTCGAGCTCTCTCACGCTCTCTGTGTATCCGGTCTGGAGCCATTTGTATGTCACGTTCTCACAAATGACCTTTCCACCTGAAACGCTCTGGCTCTTAAGCTTGAATGAATACTCAGCGCCAGATGCAAGTCCCTTGATGGTGCATGATGTTCCCTTTGTCGCAACAGCTCTCTTATATCTGTCTCCCGATATATCGGATCTCATATACCAGACTTCATACATATTTGCTCCGGCTGCCTTATCCCATGTGAGCTTTACTGAGCTCTTTGTGTTCTGAACCGCTGTGAGCTCTGTGGTACCCATGAGTATCTTTACGCCGCGGACCTCACTTGCAGTTCCCTTTGAAACCGCTCTGGTAGAGGCATCATAATACTTTGGAACTACCTTGTAGTAGTATGTCTTTCCAGCCTTAACTGTTGTATCTGTATACTCCGGTGTGTATATCGTCTTTATCTTCTTAAAGCCCTTTGTCTTTGAAGTTGAACGGTACAGATCGAACTGGTTAGCAGCGCCGTAATCGCTTACCGTTATATCAGCACCCTTTGCGCCTCTATCGACTGAAAGCTCCGCTGTTCCAAGCCTGCAATCCACCTTTGCAACGGCTGATGTCTCTACAACCCTGGATGTCTTATTGTATGAGTCAGTTCCGGTTACTATCTTCGCCATATAGTAATAGGTATTTCCTACTTTTACATTATTATCATAATACCTCACTTCAGAAGCTCCATACATGTAACCGACGCCTGACAAAATCTTCGTAAAGCCTCCTGATGGCTTTGTGGATCTGTACACCTCATACCAGATATCATTCTGTACGTAGCTGTCAAATGGGAACGACACAGATACTCCACCTAATTCTCTATATCCGGTATCTCCCGTAGAATATGATACGTATTCTGAAGGCTTCCTGCTGCGGCTGAACTTAGGTGCTTCAAAATATATCTTTCCCGACTCCTGCGACACCGTCTGTCCATTGTCATCACTAACTACCAGCTTAAACTGATATGTCGCACCGGCAACTCCTCTGAATTCCGTATCCACATGCCAGCTTCCGTCATAGTCACTGTCTGTCCACGAGTCATACCATGCTCCATTTACATAGAGAACAGCCTCTGTTCCATATCCCAGAGCGCTTATATGTACAGAACCGCTGCTTACGGTATCCTGACCTCCTACACTAAAATATGTTATGGATGCTTCTTCAGCAAACGCCACCTCAGCCTGAGCGGACTGTACATCTGCACTGCCGTCTGCTGCCATTGCTGGCAATGCATCACCAAACACCATGGTTGAAGCAAGCGCCACGCATAAAGCTTTCTTTATCAATCTATTCTTCATAGTTTACCCCTTTTCATCTATTTGCGGATCTTTATTCCCTTTGCATGTGATGCAACTGACTTGACTGTCTTTCCTCCATCATTAACTGTTGAAGCCACAACCTTGTAGTAATAGGTCGTTCTCTTCTTGAGCTTCTTGTTCATGTATGAAAGTTTTGTAGCTCCAGTCTTGCCGACCAGCTTGTATGTTCCATTCTTGCTGGTTGAGCGATATACATAGTATCTGGTTGCATTTGTAACCTTCTTCCATGTTACAGTCGCTGTACCCTTGGAACCATTTACAACCTTTGTTATGGCCGGTGATGCAAGCTTGTGTGTATAGTCACTGACATACATATCATATCCGCTGCTGAATCCAAAGTCTGTGCCTACAACAACAGAGTATGTATACTTCATTCCGTCTGTCACGTTCACATCCGTGAAGTTGGTCACCTTTGTGGCTCCTATGTACTGACGTACACCGAGCTCTGTAGTTCTGTATACATAGTATTCCCTTGCACCGCTTACAGCAGACCATGTTATCTTGGTCGATGTCGCGCTCTTCTTTACAGCCTTAACACGCTTTGCACTTGGCATCTCTGAATTCCACAGAGTGTTATCCTCGCCGCTTGCCTTTCCCTTATATGGTCTCACATATATCTGGGAGTATTTGCGCTCCTTGCCCTTGGCACTTGTGTTTGTAAATGTATATGATGTCTTTCTTCCCGATGTTATCTTCTTGATGGTCTCTATCTTGCCTGTACTGCTGTTGAGGCCTGATATAACATATCCTGATGCGCCCCAGTCTCTGTACCATGTGAGAGAATATCTTACAGACAGGACATCCTTCTTGCCGTTCAGTGATGAAGATACAGCTCCCGCAGTCAGATCCTGGACTCTCTTGGTGTAACCCATGGTTCTCTCAGATGTATCTGTCGTCTCATATCTCACGGCAGCTCCTGATTTCTTGACTGTCCTTATCATCACCTTGTATGTTCCGTTCGGATCAAGCTTTGTAAGGGTGCATGAGTTTTTCTTGGTGACCACCATACGCTTGTATGCATCACCGGTTATATCGGTTCTCTTTGCCCATACCTCGTATGATACGTCTGCGCTATTGTCCGCAGCCCATGTACACTTCAGTGATCTGTTGCCTGTCTGTATAAGGCTAGGTGCACCTGCTGCATTCATGATAAACTTTACGCCGACAACACCAGATGTCTTTCCTGTTGTTATCTTTCGTGTCTGTGAGTCGTAATACTTTGGCACTACCTTGTAGTAGTATACCGTTCCACTCTTGACCGCTGTGTCCGTGAAATCAGCAGAATATATAGTCTTTATCTTTCTGTAGCCCTTGCTCTTGTTTGTTGAGCGGTACACATCGTACTGATTTGCAAAATTGCTGGTCATCCACAGGAATACTCCCGGCTTACTTATCTTTTCTGATACATTCATGCTTGAAGCATAGAGCTGATCCACCTCTGGAATGCCCACCTTTACTGAAGCTGTCTTACTTGTAGCTATGACCTTGCTCGTCTTCACATACTGATCTGAACCGCTCACGATCCTGAATCTGTAATAATATGTAGTTCCGGTCTTCGCAGTGCTGTCAAGATATGCAAGTCTTGACGTGTAAGATTCACTTCCCGTTGCGATCGTGGTAAATGGCCCACCTGACTTGGTCGCTCTCTGAACCTCATACTTGACCTCATCTGAATGCCTGCTATCAAGATATACGCTGACAGACACATAGCCTGGTTTTGCATAGCCAGTGCTTCCGACTGTATATCCTACACTAACACTAGGATCACCATCAAAGCTCACATTGTCAGTTTTGACCGGTGAAACCTTCTGTACAGTCACCTCTCCATTTGAATCGTAGGCTCTGACCTCTGCGTTGTAGGTGGAATCAAGCAGCGCCGGGATCTCACAGTTAATACTAAAGGACTGCTGGTCCTCTCCGTTGTACTGTTCCCCGCACTTTACTCCATTGACCCAGACCTCAACTCTGTAAGCCTGGCCGCTTGCATTGATCGTTATGGTCCTTGAGTTCTTATAAGCTCCCGCATACCATATGCTGACATTGGCTGCCGCCACATCAGCCTGTTCCTCCGCCGCCACTGTGGCAGCAGTTCTTCCGTCTGCCGCACTTTCCACACTGGCTGCCATAGCCGTGCCCGCCTCACCGAGCATCATGGCTGAAGCCAGAGCAATGCACAGACACTTTCTCGCAATGTTCTTTCTCATAATATCCCCTTTCCTTTTCTATCTTTAAAATAAAGACATGTTCTCTTTTATTTTAAATTCCCGGAGCCCCTTAGTCAATGTGGATAAACCACAGATTCATTTGTCTATAGACGACAATAGAGACCGGGCATAAAACCTCGGTCTCTATCAGCTTATCCATATTCAAATATATCGCGTGCAGCTTACTCCTCTGTGGCTGCCTCAGATGCATCTGTTGCAGTTGCCTCCACCTGAACTGATCTGTTCATGAGATAGTCAAGCACGTTCTCCTCTGTGGCATAGAACATCAGGTCTGACTCTGAGTAATACTTGTCCACGTCTGAGTCATTCTCCAGATTGTTCTTGTCCATAACCTTCTGTCTGTACGCCTTTATGTCTGCGTTATCGGCGATGAGGTCATTGTCCATTGCTATGCATGACACAACGATCTTCTCCTTCATGACGTTCTCAACTGTGGTGTGAAGGTACTCAAGGAATGATGCCTCGTCCTCATATCCATAGAAATACTTCATATATGCCTCGAAGTCGATTCCGTAGTTGTCTGCGGCACTTCTCACATTTGACACCATGGACTGAATGTAGGAAGCTACCTCATCCTCAGGATACTTGTCAAATGTAACCTTCTCCTCAACAGCCTTGAGAACAGAAGCTCTGTCTGTCTCGTCCGCGGAATCGTCCTTGTCCTTCTGAACATCCTCCTTCAGATGTGCTGTGTAGTCATCGGTTGTTGTGTACTCACCATCAGTAGCCTTCTTGACCAATGCGTCTGTGTACTCAGGCACCGTGGTAACTGATATATAATTGATCGTAACCTTGTACTCTGCTGTGAGCCCTGCAACGGTGGTGTCACTGTAATCATCAGGATATGTAACTGTCACCGTTCTGACATCACCGGCCTTGCTTCCTATAAGCTGATCATCACTTCCATCACCAAGAGTATTGCTACCCATTGTCAGTGTGTAGCCAGTCTTGCTGTCCTTCTCCGTCCCGGAAACCGTCTCAACATAATCTACGTTAACCTTGTCGCCATCAGCTACTGCACTTGTCTTGTCCTGTGTAGTCTCAGAATTGTCACTGCAAAAACTGCTTATCGCACTGTTTACATCGTCCTCGGTCACCTCTCTCGATGCCGGAACATATTCGATATCAGTGTATGCCGCCTTGTCTATGGTCGCACACTTTGAAAACTTCTTAAACTGGCTCTTTGTGTCATTGCTGCCACAGCCTGTCATCAGACCTGCGCACATGACTGCCACCATTCCTGCTGCAATTATCTTCCTTGCTCTCATATCTTTTCTCCGTACCCCTTTATTTACTCTTCAGCCTGCTCCGCGTCAGCGGCCTCTGTGCTGTCTGTTGACTCTGAGGTCTCTGTCGTTTCAGTTGTCGAAGCCGCTGTTGCCTTTGCATTGTCCATAAGGAAATTCATGACCTTCTCTGCCAGAGCGTTGTACTTTATCTCAACGTCTGTAAGATTCTGTCTGAGTGTAGACTCATCAACACTGTTCTTCGTTGCATAATCAGCTATATACTTATCAGCCTCGTCATCTGTGACACTGATATTCTCCTTCTTGGCAATGGCACATACTACCATTCTCTCCTTCTGTGATTCCTCACAAACCTGCTGTACATACTGTTCAAATGCAGCGCTGTCATCATATCCATAGTAGTAGTAGATATATGTGTCATACTCTATTCCGTTTGTCTCTGCCTGAGTCTTTATGGATGTTATGATCTTGTCAGCATTCGCCTGAACATCATCTGCTGATATGTTCTCTATTGTACTGTTGTTTATAACGGCAACCATGACCTCATTCTGAGCACTTGCAAGAGCTGAATCCTCCTTGCTCTGCTTGAGCTGCTCACGTACAGATGCCTCATACTCAGCAGTTGTCTTATATGAAGTATTGTTTGCAACCAGCTCATCATTGTATGTAGCCGGTTTATCTATCTTTATATAGTTAAGTGTCGTCTCGAACTTGGCCGCCTTGCCATTTAACTCATCCTTGCCATAATTCTCAGGAAAGGTTACATTCACGGTAAATGTCTCTCCCGGCTTATGTCCAACTATCTGATCCTCAAAGTTATCTATGAATGAACCAGAACCAAGGACGAGATCATATCCGCTTCCGTTGGTGTTACCACCTTCGAACTCCTCACCATCTACAGTTCCGACAAAGTCAATATTTACTGTATCTCCGTTCTTCGCCTCGCTGGTTGTGTCCTTATCAAATGTAGCAAGTCCGTTCACAAATGAATCAACCTTGGCCTGAACCTCATCATCCGTGACATCAGTGCCCTTCTCCTCATACTCCATGCCCTTGTATTCACCGAGTGTGACATCTGCCGCATACTGATCCACCATATCCTCTATAGAAGCAAATTCTTCTGATGAATTGTCAGCACTCTCTGTAGCATCAGAAGATGTTGCCTTACTCGCTGTATTATCCAGCTTTCCACTCGTACCATTACTGTCGCCACAGCCTGTCATAAATGACATGGACAGAGCGAGTGCAAGAACAACTGCACATCCCTTATTAAATTTTCGCATAATCATACCTCTTTTACTTTTTATTAGAAGTGTAACCATCTTCATGATAAACTTCAACGAGTAAACTTATACCATATTTTCCTGTAAAAATAAAGCAATTTGAAATAATTCATAGAATTCTCACAAATGATTTCACATTCCTATAACAGGCAGTTTTACATCTGTTTTTGTGATGTATTTTATCTGTCCCACATTAATCAAAGGCAAATCCACAATATGTTGTGTCTACATATTTTTTATTTTTCTATATTTTGTACTTTTTGCAAATAACCTGTAGACAAACAAAATTGGGAATGATATAATCGACCATGTTGAGACATCAGTGTGAGATTTGCGACGAGGCACCTTATTTGTCGCTAATTTTTTTGCGGCTTTTTCAGCCGGCATACCATATATTGATGTCTCCTGTATGGTAGTATACAATATTTAGGGGGCGTACTTTTTTTAACGCCCATTCACATCACACACAGGGAGAATGGGAAATGCAAGTTATCAAGAGAGACGGTCGTGCTGTTACTTACGACCGAAGCAAGATCATATTGGCTATCCAGAAGGCTAACTCGGAGGTGGAGCCTTGTGAGAAGATCTCTGACGAGAAGATCGAGGAGATCGTCGGAAGCATCGAAGCCAAGAACCGAAAGAGAATGCTCGTTGAAGATATCCAGGATATCATCGAGCAGGGGCTGATGGCCGACGGCAAGTTTGTCCTTGCCAAGACCTACATTATATACAGATACAGCCGTGAGCTCATCAGAAAGGCAAATACAACTGATGATTCTATCCTCAGTCTTATCCAGAACAGGAATAAGGATGTCATGGAGGAGAATTCCAACAAGAATGCCACCGTCGCATCCACACAGCGTGATCTTATCGCAGGAGAGGTATCAAAGGATCTTACCAAGAGAATGCTCCTCCCTGAGAAGATCTCCAAGGCTCATGAGGAGGGCGCTATCCACTTCCACGACGCAGATTATTTCCTCCAGCCTATATTCAACTGCTGCCTTATCAACATTGGGGATATGCTTGACAACGGCACAGTCATGAACGGCAAGCTCATAGAGAGCCCGAAGAGCTTCCAGGTGGCATGTACCATCGTGACTCAGATCATCGCATCTGTCGCATCCAGCCAGTACGGCGGCCAGTCAGTCGATGTCCGTCACCTTGGAAAGTACCTCAGAAAGAGCTACAACAAATATAAAAAGAGATACACCGAAGAGTTCGGCGACAAGATAGACCCTGACACACTTGAGAAGCTCATCACCGAGAGACTCAAGGACGAGCTGAAGTCAGGAGTTCAGACTATCCAGTATCAGATAAATACTCTGATGACCACCAACGGCCAGTCTCCATTTGTCACTCTCTTCCTCAACCTCAGAGAGGACGACGAGTACATCAAGGAGAACGCCATGATCATCGAGGAGATCCTCAGACAGAGACTTGAGGGAATCAAGAACGAGGCAGGCGTGTATGTTACACCTGCATTCCCTAAGCTCATATATGTCCTTGACGAGCACAACTGCCTCAAGGGCGGTGAGTACGACTATATCACAGAGCTCGCCATCAAGTGTTCTGCCAAGAGAATGTACCCTGATTACATATCAGCCAAGAAGATGCGTGAGAACTACGAGGGAAATGTATTCTCATGCATGGGATGCCGTTCATTCCTCTCCCCATGGAAGGATGAGAACGGAGAATATAAATGGGAAGGCCGTTTCAACCAGGGAGTTGTCAGTCTTAATCTTCCACAGATAGCTATACTTGCAAAGGGAGACGATGACAAGTTCTGGAGTCTTCTGGATGAGAGACTGCAGCTCTGCTACGACGCACTCATGTGCCGCCACAGAGCCCTCGAGGGTGTAACCTCTGACGTCAGCCCAGTCCACTGGCAGTACGGTGCCATCGCCAGACTTAAGAAGGGCGAGGTCATCGATCCACTGCTCCACAACGGTTACTCAACCATATCACTGGGCTACATCGGTGTATATGAGACCACCAAGCTCATGCGTGGTGTGAGCCACACAGATCCTGTGGGCGAGGAATTTGCACTGAAGCTTATGCACAAGCTCCGCGCAGCCTGCGACAAATGGAAGGCAGATACGGGACTTGGCTTCGGACTCTACGGAACTCCGGCAGAGAGCCTTTGCTACAGATTTGCACGTATCGACAAAGAGCGTTTCGGAACCATAAAGGATGTCACAGACAAGGGCTACTACACCAACTCTTACCACGTTGATGTCCGTGAGAAGATCGATGCATTCAGCAAGTTCAGATTTGAGAGCCAGTTCCAGACCATATCATCAGGTGGTGCCATCTCATATGTTGAGATACCAAACATGCGCAACAACCTGGATGCTCTGGCAGAGGTCGTAAGATATATATACGACAACATACAATATGCTGAGTTCAACACCAAGTCTGACTACTGTCATGTATGTGGATACGATGGTGAGATCCTCATCAACGATGACGGCGAATGGGAATGTCCGCAGTGTGGCAACAAGGATCACAACAAGATGAATGTTACCAGAAGAACCTGCGGTTATCTTGGCGAGAACTTCTGGAACGTGGGCAAGACCAAAGAGATAAAGGCAAGAGTGCTTCATCTATAGTCTTTTATAGAAAAACACTTGATATATTCAGGCAACTGATATAAAATAACAGTATGCATTAATAATTTCAATTGTATGGTCTGCATGTCGTAGAGGGCAACGCAGGCCATACTTTTGTTTTAAGATAAATTTAGAAGGGATCACATTATGAATTACGCAGATATCAAACTATTTGATGTGGCAAACGGAACCGGCGTCAGAGTGTCTGTATTTGTATCCGGCTGCACACACCACTGCAAGAACTGTTTCAACCCTGACACATGGGATTTCGGCTACGGCAAGCCGTTCACGGATGTGGAGATCAACCACATAATAGATAGTTGCAAGGAGGACTATATAGCAGGTCTCTCCCTGCTCGGCGGAGAACCTATGGAATATGTGAACCAGCAGGGGCTTCTTCCTCTGGCAAGAAAGTTCAAGGAGACCTACCCTGACAAGACCATCTGGTGCTACACCGGTTATACATTTGAAACCGATCTCTTAGACCGCATGTGTAATGAATGGGAGTATACAAAAGAACTTCTCTCCTACATTGACGTCCTTGTGGACGGAGAATTCATAGACGAACAGAAGGATCTGTCACTGAGATTCAAGGGCTCAAGGAACCAGCGTATCATAGATGTACCAAAGTCCTTGAAGACAGGCACCACAGTCCTGTGGGATGAAAGCGGAAAGTATTTTAAATAAAAGAAAAGCGGTCTGGCACACCATTAAAATGATGATACACGGCCGCTTTTTTGTTACTTTCCTGTTGAACCGAATCCGCCGGCTCCTCTGACTGTATCGCTGAGCTCGTCCACCTGATGGAATGCTCCAACGATATAAGGAGCGATCACAAGCTGTGCTATTCTCTCCTCAGGCTCAACCGTCTGTGCCCGGGTTCCGTGATTGTGGAGTGCAACCATGATTTCCCCTCTGTAATCCGCATCCACAACTCCAACCTTATTGGCCGGTGCAAGCCCCTTCTTGGATGCCAGACCGCTTCTCGCATACACAAGTCCTGCAAATCCCTCAGGTATCTCCATGGCTATACCCGTGTGAACCATCACCGTCTGTCCCGGCTCTATAGTAATCGCCTCATCAAGACACGCATACAGATCCGCCCCCGCTGCGTACTCTGAACCGTATGTCGGTATGACTGCCTTTTCATCCAGCTTCTTAATATTGATATCGTATACTGTTGCCATCTTTCTTCTCCTCTTATTCGTCAAATTTTATCTTGTTGTACACATCCATATCCACACTCTTACTGTATGAATATCCGCTGTCCAGCTCATCTATCCAGTCCTTCATAAGGTTGTCATAGTATTCCGCATCAGCGGCATCCGTGAGCTTCTTCTTGTTCTCGGCCGTGGCCTTCTCATCCGTAATGCTTATCATCTGGAATATATGGTAACCATACTCAGTCTCCACCACCGTGGATATCTCGCCATCCGACATGCTGTACAGTATGTCCAGCGTATCCTGGCCATAGGTGCTCAATATATCATCCCTGCTCATCGTATGTGTTCCCGCATACTTAAGCTCCTTTGCGCTTCCAAGGAATGATATATCCATATCTGTGCCATCCGAGGCTTCCTCTATGGATTCATATGCCTCATCCGCCTTTTTCTTCTGCTCATCTATCTTGTCCTGTGAGTACAGGGTGATATTTCCATAATCGTCCTCCGAGTAGCACTCAAAGAACATGTCATAAAATGTACTCATCCTGGCCTGCTCATCGGATATCTCCGTGGAGCTCTGCTTCATCACATAATCATATATCTTGTCTGCCAGTGCGCTCTCACGCAAAACTCTCTTCACCGTATCGAGTTCAAGTCCAACCTCTGCGATCTGGGCATCAGTCAATTTGTCATAGAACTCTTGCGCCGCCGTATCCTGATCCTTCTGCTCGCTTGCAGTCAGGCTTATGCCGTACTCCCCGGATTTGGTTATAAGAGTCTTGGTCTTTATGAGCTTTGATATCGCCTGACGCCTTGCTGCATCCACGGCATCCATCTCCAGACCATCATCAGTCACTATGCTCTGTTTCCACACGTCACTGCCATACTTTGATTCGTACTCCTCCTTCACAGTCTTGGCATAAATATACACCTCGTCTATCTCTATGTTCTGCCCATTGTATCTGAGAACTACCTCCTTGCCAGTCTCCTCAGTGGCATCACTACCACATCCAGTCACGGCAAATGCACATATGAGCGCCAGCAGCACACACAACCATCTCTTCAACTGAACCGCACCTCCTTATCTTTGTATTCTCCTGTCTGTATATTTCTAACTCATTATCTATGCTTTGTTATCCACACTGTCTTCTTCACTGTGGGTCATTATCAACATCTGGGACATATCCGCCACGACAAATTCCGCCTTTCTGAGAAGATCATTTTTCTCCTCCCGTCCAAGCTTCAATATAAACTCAGGCTTTGCCCCCATGACAAATTTCATCCTGCCTGAATAACTCTTAACGAGCTCATCTATCCCATCTACATTTATGTCAGCCCTGTTGTACATGACAAATCTCAGGTCTCCGTCCTTGTACCATATACGGGTTATGAAGCAGATATTTGCATTTGCCCTTAACAGTGCCACATCAAGAAGATTCATTGTCTCGTCAGGGATGTCGCCAAATCTGTCAATGAGCTCATCCACTATGTCATTGTACTCATCCTCATTCTTGATGAGGGATATTCTCTTACAAAGCTCCAGCTTGACAAAGTCGTTTTTGACGTACGTCTCAGGGATGAACGAATCCACCGGAAGGTCTATCTCCGTCTCGTATTCATGGAAAACCTTCTCGCCGCGGAGCTCCCTGACCGCATCATTAAGCATCTTGCAGTAAAGGTCATAGCCCACGACCTCATAGTTGCCCGACTGACTCTCGCCCAGGACGCTTCCCGCACCTCTGATGTTGAGATCCGCCTTGGACACCTTGACTCCCGAGCCGAGATCCGTATATTCTTTTATCGCTCTAAGTCTCTTCTCAGCGACCTCGGATATCATCTTGTTGCGCCTGTAGAACATAAATGCAAATGCACTTCTGTCCGAGCGACCAACTCTTCCGCGTAACTGGTAGAGCTGTGCCAGACCAAACAGGTTAGCATCGTGTATGATTATGGTATTTGCATTTGGTATATCAAGTCCGGTCTCTATGATGGTCGTGCACACAAGCACGTCTATCTCCTTTTTGTTGAACCGGTACATGATGTCCTCCAGCGTGCGGCCATCCATCTGTCCATGGGCAAACTCTACATTTGCATATGGCACGAGGCTTCTCACATCATCCGCAAATCTCTCTATGCCTTCGACCCTGTTGTACACATAGTATACCTGACCATGCCTTGCAAGCTCTCTGGCAATCGCCTCCCTGGCAAGCTCCCTGTCATATTCCATGACATAGGTCTGTATCGGTCTCCTGTCCACCGGAGGTTCCTCAAGCAGGCTCATGTCTCTGATTCCAACAAGACTCATATGGAGTGTTCTCGGGATAGGCGTCGCCGTCAGTGTCAGAACATCCACATTGGTCTTCATCTCTTTTATCTTCTCTTTGTGATTTACACCGAATCTCTGTTCCTCATCTATTATGAGAAGTCCCAGATTCTTGAACTCCACATCCTTTGAGAGCAGCCTGTGGGTTCCTATGACTATGTCCACCTTGCCCTCTTTCAGCTCTCTGAGTGTAGATTTTATCTCCTTCTGGGTACAGAATCTGCACAACAGTCTCACCGTCACTGGATAATCCTTCATTCGCTCTGTGAACGTCTCATAATGCTGCTCGGCAAGGATCGTGGTCGGCACAAGATACGCAACCTGTTTGCTGTCACCGACAGCCTTGAACGCAGCACGGATCGCCACCTCAGTCTTGCCAAATCCAACGTCTCCGCACACCAGTCTGTCCATGATCTTATGGCTCTCCATGTCCGCCTTGACATCCTCTATGGCCTTTAACTGATCGTCAGTCTCAGTATAAGGAAATGTCTCCTCGAACTCCTTCTGCCACTCGGAATCAGGAGAATAGGCAAAGCCTTCCCTCGCCTGTCTCTCTGAGTACAGCTTTACAAGATGCTGAGCCACCTCGCTGACATGGCCCTTAACCTTGTTTCTTACCTTCTGCCACTCACTGCCACCGAGTCTGTTGATCTTCGGGGCTCGGCTCTCCTTGCTCCTGTACTTCTGTATCCTGTCCGTCTCGGAAGCCAGGACATATAATTTGCCGCCCTCAGCATACTCGATGACCAGATAGTCCTTCAAGGCGCCGTCGACCTCTATCTTCTCAAGCCCACGATAGATACCTATTCCGTACTTCTCATGGACCACATAATCGCCCACGCTCACATCCGAGAATGACTTTACTATCTCCCCGGCACGCGGCAGCTTCTTCCTCGAAGCCTGCGAATGTGATGTCTTGCTGGAGAACACATCTCCCTCACTGACCACGATGAGCTTCATCTCCGGTATCATAAAACCGGCTCTGAGCCTTCCCGGCATGACCGCCATCTCTCTGGCAGCCAGAGCTTTGTCCGGGTCGTTCAGGTAATGACATATGACGTCATTGTCCATGAGGTTATCGACCATTCTCTTCGCACCGACCGATGATGGCGATACGAACAGGACGCTGTATTTGTCCTTCTTCCATTTCTTGATATCAGTAACCAGCGCATCAAAATTGTTCCTGTAGCTGTGAACCTCCCTGCTCTCGATCTCCACGCGGTGAGCATACTTTACACGGTCATCCTCACCCACAAATGAGTCAAAGCCCACAACCTTGTAGCGTCTGCATTTTTCCAGAACATCATCATAAGTGAACAGAACCTTCATCTGCCCCGGGAGGATATATCCCCCCTCCAGCCTGTGCGTCAGGCTGCTAAGAAAACTCTTCTCACTGCCATCCGCCTTCTCCGTGACCTTCTTCGTCTCATCTATGAAAATGTACGCATCCTCCGGCAGGCAGTCCACCAGAGACACCGTGTCACTGTAGAAATAATCAACATAGCTGTCCACTCCGTATATCGCACTGAACTCCGTGAGCTGTTCCTTCAGCGTGGCTATTTCGCCCTTTATCCTGGCATACGCCTCCGTCTGAAATGAATCCTTAAGCTTCTTCGCATACGGCTTCAGCTCTGCCTCCAGCCTGTGTATACCTCTGTCGATCCTCTCCTTTGAAAGCACCATCTCTCCCGCAGGATAAATTACAAGTTCATCCACATTCTCTATGGATCTCTGGCTCTCCGCATCAAATGTCTTGATGGTATCGACTTCATCGTCCCACATGTCTATTCTGTATGGACATTCCTCAGTCAGCGGAAATATGTCCACGATACCGCCTCGTATGGCAAATTGTCCCGGCTCCTCCACACTGTCAGTTTTTTCATAACCAAGGTCCACCAGCTTGCCCTTGAGCTCATCCAGATCAAGGGACTGTGCCGCATGGATATTTATCACGTATTTTTTCATATAGGACAGTGCAGGTATCTTGTCATACATTGCATCTACCGTGGCTATGATCGTACATGGTTCTCCCGTTGCCAGACGCCGAAGGACCTCCATGCGCCGTCTGGTTATGGCATTGCCGTGGACATCTGCACTGAAGAACAGAATATCCTTTGCAGGATACATATATACATCCCTTCCGTAGAACTTCATATCGCTGTACAGCTCCTCCGCACGCCTGTCGTTATATGTCAGTATCAGGCGCACCGATGCGTCATCACCGAAGCCCTGCATCATGAATACTCTGTCCGTGCCCTCGCCCGTCGTACCTGTCACATTGACAAATCCATCTCCGGATGCAAGCCACTCCTTCAACTCTGTATATATATTCAGTTTTTCAAATGGCTCACCAAGTACACGTATCATTCTCCATCACTCTCAATTAAACTTATTCATAGCTGCAACTGTGCCATCCGCCAGTATGGTCTCCACCGCATCGCAGGCATTACCGCAGCTCTCTCTTATATTCGCCAGATCTTCCTTTCCAAATCTCGACAACACATAATCAGCCAGATCCATGTGATCCGGCTTTTTGCCAACACCCACTCTGATCCTGACAAATTCCTGGCTGCCAACGTGCTGTATGATATTCTTCATACCGTTATGACCGCCGGCGCTTCCCTTCTGTCTGATCCTGAGCTTGCCGACGTCAAGATCTATGTCATCGTACACGACTATCAGATCTTCAACCGTGCATTTGTAGAAGTCCATCATCGCCCTTACGCTCTCTCCGCTGAGATTCATAAATGTCTGAGGCATGGCGAGTATGACCTTCTCTCCGTCTATTATACCCTTTCCTATAAGTGCCTTATGCTTTGCAGTGTCTATCCTTATATTATGTCTCTCTGCCAGCTCATCCAGAACCGCAAATCCTACATTGTGTCTTGTTCCGGCATATTTCGCACCGGGATTGCCAAGTCCAACTATGATCTTCATTTGGTCTCTCCATTTTCCTCCACCCAGGTGGATCGTTCTATTGTTATCTGTTCTCCATGATCTTCTCAGCATCTGCAAGCTGCTCCAGGGTGTTGACTCCTCTTATCTGGTCAGCATCGTCCATCGGAACAGCGGAAGCCGGAAGCCCCATTTTCTTTATTATCTCTATCGCATCCGGAAGATAATACTCTCCCTGGGCGTTGTCATTTGATATCTGTGACAGTGCGTCCTGAAGTGCTGCGCAGTCAAATATATACATGCCCGAGTTAACTTCCTTCACAGCCTGCTCCGCTTCGTCAGCATCCTTCTGCTCCACGATCTTTGCCAGGCTGTCACCGTCCCTTATGATCCTTCCATATCCAAATGGATCATCAAGCATCGCCGATATTACGGTTACACCATTCCCGCTCTCCTTGTGGAAATCAAGTGCTTTTCTGAGTGTATCCCCTGTCACAAGCGGTGTATCTCCACAGAGTATGATCACATCCCCATCACGTCCAATAAAATCTGCAGCGCACTTTACCGCATGGCCTGTTCCGAGCTGCTCCTCCTGAAGCGCATAGTCAACCTTCACATCATTGACACTGGCAGCTATGGCTGACTTCACCTCGTCTGCCTTGTATCCAACGATCACACACACCTCGTCTGCACCCGCCTGGCGCGCCGCTTCTATAGAATAATATACCATCGGTTTTCCCATCACCTGATGAACTACCTTTGGCTTATCTGACTTCATTCTTGTTCCCTTGCCTGCCGCAAGTATAACTGATTTTACCATTATTATATCCTCCATATTCTATCTGGATCTAAACAGATACATTCTACTTTATACTATATTTTTTTACAAGACCATATAAAAAGAGCCAATGCTATCAGCTTGGTGACTTACGCCTCTAGCACTGGCTCTGAATGTCTATTTGAGACTGGTATTACTCTTCCAAAGATTCCTGATACTTTGAAAGAATCATACTCTGCAGACGCTCTCTTGTAGCTGTATTGATCGGATGAGCGATATCTCTATATTCTCCATCCGCTGCCTTTCTACTCGGCATCGCGATGAACATGCCCTTCTCACCCTCGATGATCTTGATGTCATGCACAACAAACTCGTCATCGATCGTAATAGAAACAACCGCCTTCATCTTGCCTTCCTTCTCAACACTTCTGATCCTGATATCAGTTATCTGCATCTGAATTACCCCCTTAACCCTGACACACATTGCGATCCCACACGCAATTGTCATTTGTACTACTTATACCGTATGCATCCTACAACGCATATCTGAAATCCTTCTCCACTATTACCTTGATGTCCTCAGGTGTTCCCTGATGTACTGTGTTCGCGCGGAGTGTATCCCTGCTCTCCACGATACAATTCTCGATGATGGAATTATCACCGATGTTGACATCGTTAAGTATGATCGAGTTCCTGATCACACAGTTATTTCCAATGTATACCTTCTTGAATATAACTGAGTTCTCAACGGTTCCGTTGATGATACAACCGCTTGCTATCAAGCTGTTATTTACCACCGCATCTGCATTGTACTTTGCTGGTGGGAGATCATCCACTCTTGAGTAGATATCCGGATGCTGTTTGAAGAAGAAGTCTCTTACGTCCTTCTTGAGGAAATCCATATTAGCTCTGTAATATGACTCCTTTGTTCCTATGTTTCTCCAGTAGCTGTCCATCTTGTATCCGTAAATTCTCTTGACACCCTTATATCTCACGAGAATATCTCTTACGAAATCATTTCTTCCCTCGTTGGCACATGTCTCAAGAAGTTCGATGAGCTGTCTTCTTCTTATGACATATACACCTATGGAAACCGTGTTGGTTCCTGCCACAAGAGGCTTCTCCTCGAAGTCTATGATCCTGCCATCCTCGTTCATCTTGATAACACCAAATCTGTTGATGTCATCCTCGCCCGGTGCCATATCCTTGCATACAACCGTGATATCTGCACCATTGCTTATATGCTCCTCAAGAACCTTGTTGTAGTCAAGCTTGTAGATACCGTCTCCTGAAGCGATAACTACATATGGCTCATGGCTCTCCTTGAGGAACTTGATATTCTGATAAAGTGCATCTGCTGTTCCCTTGTACCAGTAGCTGTTAGCTGCTGTGATGGTAGGTGTGAAGATGAACAGACCTCCCTGCTTTCTTCCGAAATCCCACCACTTGCTTGAGTTCAGATGCTCATTCAGTGATCTTGTGTTGTACTGTGTGAATACCGCTACCTTCTGAATATGAGAATTAGTCATATTGGAAAGTGCGAAATCAATTGCTCTGTAGCTTCCTGTGATAGGCATGGCTGCAACGGCTCTCTTTGCTGAAAGATCTCCCAGCTTATTGCTGTTACCACCTGCCAGAATAATTCCTAATGCTCTCATGTCTACTCACCTGCCTTTATAATACTACCGCCACTCGGAAGTGTTCCGTCCGGATAATCCGAAGGATCTGTGTCACCGAATATTGCAGTGTTCTTACCTATTGTTACGCCCTCAGGTATAACTGAGTTCTCACCTATAGTAACAAGGCCAAATGCGTAGATATTAGGCTTCATCTCATTGACAGCTTCCTCACCAACTCCAAGCTTGGCATTTGCACCAACCTTGACATTCTCGGCAATGATTCCCTTTTCAACATAGGCACCAGCTTCGATCGTAACCCCATTCATTATAATCGAATCCTTAACGACCGCACCCTCTCCTATGGTTACACAAGAGCCTATAACTGAATTCTCAACGGTTCCGTATATCTCGGTCCCCTCTCCGATGATACACTTGGATACCTTTGCCGCTTCATCTATGTACTGAGGTGGTATGGCGTCTGTCTTCGTATATATCTTCCAGAATTCCTCATACAGATTGAACTCAGGAACTATGTCGACAAGCTCCATGTTGGCCTCCCAGTATGAACCGAGAGTTCCTACATCCTTCCAGTATCCCTTGAAATCGTATGCACATATCTTGTTGCCGTTCTCATGGCAGTATGGAATGATATGCTTACCGAAATCGCATCCCGGCTGATCCTTCATGGTAACAAGTGCCTCGCGGAGGATCTTCCAGTTGAATATGTATATACCCATGGAAGCCTTGTTGCTTCTTGGGTTCTCCGGCTTCTCCTCAAACTCTGAGATGATGCCGTCATCATTCGTTATAACTACTCCGAATCTGCTTGCCTCCTCCCATGGAACCTGGTATGTGGCAAGTGTCACATCCGCATTCATGGACTTGTGATAGTCAAGCATGTGTTCATAATCCATCTTGTAGATATGATCACCGGAAAGTATGAGAACATAGTCTGGATTGTAATAATCTATGAACTCTATGTTCTGGTAGATAGCGTTGGCAGTACCTGTGTACCATTCGCTGTTGTTGCTCTTCTCGTATGGTGGAAGCACTGTGACACCACCAATGTTTCTATCGAGATCCCAAGGAATACCGATTCCGATATGCTGGTTAAGTCTGAGTGGTCTGTACTGTGTAAGTACACCTACTGTGTCAATCCCCGAGTTGATACAGTTGCTCAGTGGGAAATCGATTATCTTGTATTTGCCGCCAAATGCTACCGCTGGCTTGGCAAGCTTGGATGTAAGAACTCCAAGACGGCTGCCCTGTCCGCCAGCAAGGAGCATGGCGATCATTTCTTTTTTAATCATGTAAGTCACCTCTCCATGCAAAATTATAAAGACATTATACCATCCTTTTTATAATAATCAAAGTTTTTTATGCATTTTCACAAAAAAAATGCGCATTTTTCGATTTTTTTAAACATTTTTTACTCAGGGTATATATGACAAATGATGTATTTTGTCAGTATCAGGCGGTATTTTTTAGTTATTACTTACTTACACTCAATTACATTCTCATATTTTTCTTATATATTATGTAATTTTCATTTTGCAAACGGATATCTTTTTCATATAATGACTATATCGGAAGAAAATCATACAAAATACAAATGAGGTGTTGAATATATGTCAGAGATATTAGTAAAAGAATACCGTGGAAATATTGTTGAGAATGCACACCGCGGCTCCATCGCAGTTGTGTCATCCACGGGAGATACAATCGCCTACCTTGGCGACATAGAGAAACAGACTTTCATGCGTTCCGCAAGCAAGCCTATACAGGTGCTGCCTACACTGCTGGCAGGACTTCACAGAAGGTTCAACCTCACCGACGAGGATGTTGCCATGTTCAACTCTTCCCACTGGGGAAGCAACCATCATATATTTGTGCTGGAGGAGATCTCGCGCAAGACAGGATTGAATCCCGATGACATGATCATGAAGCCATGCGCTTCCACATCAGCTTCAGCGCTGGCGGCAAAGCTCACCGACAGGTCAAAGCTCCACCCAAGGCAGGGACAGAGCAAACTTCAGCACTGCTGCTCGGGAAAACATTTCAGCCTTATGTTGCTCCAGAGAGAGCTCACCGGTAAGCCGGACGGCTATCAGCTCAAGGATTCCCCTGTACAGCAGCAGATAATCAATTTCATATCCATGCTCAGCCAGACCCCTACATTCAAGATCGGGCTCGGCATAGACGGCTGTGGAGTTCCGGTATTTGCACTGCCACTTAGAAGCATCGCCATGTCCTACGCAAAGCTCATGGATCCATTCAGCCTGTCAAACGAACTCCGGGAGACTATAGACTACAACTTCTCATGCATCCACAAATATCCTGAGAAGATCAACGATTACGGAACACCTTCATATTATATCAACCAGAATCCTGACCTCATAATGAAGGACGGCTCCAGAGGTGTTATATGTATGGCGATAAAGAGCATGAAGCTCGGTATCGCAGTAAAGCTTGAGGACGGATGGACGGATGAATATCAGGGAATGATAATCGCAAACATACTCGAACAGCTCAAGTACGAAAACACTGAACTCATCGAGAAGCTGAAAAACTGCTACACGACCAAGCTGTTCAACGACTGCGGCATTGAAGTGGGTCACTCAGAGGTCGACTTCAAGCTCGATATAGATCCTACATTTTTTGAGAAGCCTGAGGAGTATGTCGACTCCGATCCTGAATTTGGCGACACTGAATCAGATGAAAAATATGACCCTGATCTTGACAGCGCATTTGCTGATGAATACGATCCTGATCTCGACAGTGCATTTGCAGACGACGATACGGATACTTCCATCCACGCAGAACCGATAATTACAGATGCGCTGGATGACGATACGGATGATGAGCAGGAGGAAAATGACAGCAGCTTTGAGATAGACCTTTTCGGAGACGGCAATCTGGTGGATGCCGCCCCTGAGCGCACACCAGAGGAGGAAAGAGAGTTTCGCAACAAGAAGTCCATCCTCGGAATGACAGTTGTAAAGCCTTCGGCCAACAAGACATTTATCAGCAATCCACGCGTGGATCCTATAAGTGTAAACTCACATACAGTTGAGGCGCAGCCGGACACACCTGAATCTGACCAGAAAGACAATTCCGCGATTCCTGAATTTATAAAGAAGGAAATAAAATCTGCAAATATCATTTCACAGAAAAAGAGAGACTGACAGAGCAGATAAGATACAGGCTCTTGGCATTGCCTGCACATACAAAAAGGCCGGTACACATACACCGCATACAATATGCGTTTATGTGTACCGGTCTTTTGCATTCCCCATCACAGACTTTTCAGGCTGTCCTTACAGGATGGACATATCCCGATGAATTCCAGGTTGTGTGACAGTATGACGAAATCGCTGTCCGCCTCCACGCCCATCTGTGTGATGGAATCCTGATATGGAAGCTCACTGTCAAATATCCTGTCACATACCTTGCAGCGTATGTGATAGTGATTCTCGGTATTGCCATCAAAATGCTCCATCTTGTCCCCTGAATACACATTCATGACAATTCCCTCATCAACCGCATCAGAGAGCACCCTGTACACAGTTGATTTGCCTATCTTATATCCTCTCTTTTCCAGTTCATCTATCAGACTCTGGACTGTAGGATGAGTCTTGAGCTCCTTTATAACAGAGTATATGACCTGTTTCTGCCATGTGTTACGCTTCTCACTCATTGTATAGTCCTCCTTCTGGTATTTATAATTTTCTATTAGGAACAGTTCTCTATAAGAGTAAGATAACACATTCCATATATTATTTCCACTATTTTTATAATGTAAGTTTTTCCTGTGATTCGATTCCATATATGAGCATTTGCATGTGATCATATATATCACTGTCTGGTGAAGGTATATAACCTCAGTCCATGCTCTGTCCAGAGAGCGGTCTGGTCGTTGTAGCCAGTTCCCGCAAAGTTCGGAGCAAGGTTCACTCCAACGCGGTTAAACACTGCACCGGACGCCTTTACATATTCCTTCTCGCCCTGAAGCTTTACCACCTTGTCTATCGCACTCTGGGTCAGGGAATCAGGTTTCACATGCACCGGCGTAACAGTGTTGATGAGATCTCCCATGAGCTTTACGCTGTACTGCAGGCTTCTGCCCTCCATGACATAAACTGCATTCTCGTCAAGTCCCTTAGTCCGCATATGCTTGTAAGTGTAATTCGGTATCACCTGTCCCTCATAATAGCAGGACACCGCCTCGGAGCCATCCTGGGAAACCACCATGAACTGGTACACATTCCTCCGGAGATCTGACACTGTGCCATTCTCGATCCTGTGATATTCGCCGAACTGAAATGTGCGCCTGTGTCTCTTGTAGAACTCCACCTGCTCTTCTATTGCCTCCAGATCTTTCTTCTTCATATCGCACAGATTGCACTCATAGCCCAGCACGCCAAATGCCGCCACTCCGAATCTCGTCTCAAGCGGGGTGACTCTGAGTGTCTGGTGATTCGGGCATCCGGACACGTGACTGCTGACTACCGACATAGGGTAGCCATAGCTGTAACCCGTCTGTATCTCAAGCCTCTCCCTGGCATCCGTGTCATCACTCGCCCATATCTGCGGCATGTAACACAGTATACCGAGATCGAATCTGTTTCCCCCGGCGGCACATCCCTCAAACAATATCTCAGGGAAACGCTCCGTGAGTCTTCCCATGATGTCGTAGAGTCCAAGCACATATCTGTGTCCAAATTCACTCTGCCTGTCAGGCGGCAGCGTCTGACTGTAGCGGTCAGACATAATCCTGTTCATATCCCACTTAACATACGATATATTGGCAGATGAGAACACATTTGTCATGGCTTCCACTATATGGTCTCTCACATCCTTATTGGTGAGATCCAGAAGCATCTGATGACGCCCCTCGGCATGACTCTGTCCCGGCACTCTGACCGCCCACTCCGGGTGTGCCCTGTAGAGATCACTGTCCTCGTTCACCATCTCCGGCTCGACCCATATACCAAAGTCAAGTCCAAGTGCATTTATCTTGTCAGCAAGCTGCTTCACTCCGCCCGGAAGCTTGCTGCGGTTCTCCTGCCAGTCTCCAAGTGAGGATGTGTCATTGTCCCTGTGTCCGAACCAGCCGTCATCCATGACGAACAGCTCTATGCCGCACTTCTTTGCCTCTTTTGCAAGCTTCAGCAGCTTCTTCTCATTTATATCAAAGTATGCGGCCTCCCAGCTATTCAGCAGAACAGGCCTCTCCCGGTCCGCCCAGCGGCCTCTGACTATATGTCTTCTGACAAATGCATGCATATGACTGCTGACACCGCAAAATCCTGAATCTGAATATGTCATGACCGCCTCCGGCGACTGGAATGACTGTCCCGGCTCAAGCGCAAATGAAAATCCTTCCGGATTGATGCCGCTGAGTATACGCATACGTCCATATGAATTCTGTTCACAGCTCTCCATATGGTCTCCTGAATATATGAGATTGAAGCCGTAACACTCACCGTGTTCCTCTGAACTGCCGTGCTCAACCACCATGAAGAACGGATTGGCCCTGCTGCCCGAGGTTCCGGTCGACGATGAGACAGACACTCTTCCCTGCCTTACAGGGTGCACCGATCTGTGCATTTCCCTCGCCCAGGCTCCTCCGAAATGTATCATGTCATATTCCTGATACATTCTCATATCAAACTGCATGGACATAAGTCTGTCCACCCGCTCCACGTCATCACTTTCATTTGTCAGGCGGGCACTTCTGGTTATCACGTCGCAGTCATCCCATGTGACATATATTAGCTCAAGCTTCTGTCTGTAGAATTTGTCCCGGAGGGTTATTGTGAGCTGTGTTACCTCGCCCGCTGTATTCTGTCGCTCATATGCTTGTATGCTCTGCAATTCACCAGCCACACCGCTTCCCACTTCTGTGCCTTGCTGCTCATTTACTGTGTTGAATCTGCCATCTGTCCCCCTATGATATTCCACCGCACACGGAAGTCCTTCAAGCTCATCCCTGCCGTTTTTTATCTCGTATGAGTCGTACACAAAGTCGCAGGTCGTACTGCCATTTGCATGGGTCATACAGACAAATGGTTCGCTGACATCCCCCTTGCCGGTTGACGACAGTTCCTGCAGCAGACTTTCTAAGGTAAGTCCACCATCCAGCGCTATGGCATTGCCGGTCTCGAACAGGCTGCGGTCATGTGCCACATCCCAAAGTCCCGCAATATTCTGATCTCCGCAGTCCAGACTCCTGCCACCGTAGTACAGGTGCTCAAGGTGTCCATCCGGGCGCACGCACATGGCATACTGCGTCGACTTTGTCTCCAGTATGAATACCTGATGTTCTTCTATATATCTGTTCATAGCGGTTCCTCCTATCTAAGTTTCGTCATGATCTCCTGCATCCTCTCCTCGGTCAGCTTGTATTTCCTGATGAAGAATACAAGTCCTATGATGAGAAGGACTATCGGAACGACCGTCATCATCATGGAAAGTCCCATGAGAGTTCCTGTGCTCTGCTCTATGACTTCCGATGTTCCATCTGCCGGCTGGGTAAGTCCGACCCATTTGATCGCAAGTCCGGCAAAGAACACTGCAACTCCCGATGCAAGCTTTACTACAAATGTCTGCATGGAGCATATGACGCTCTCATCTCTCTGCCCATTCTTGTACTCTCCGTAGTCTATGCTGTCGGCAAGACACACAGTTATCAGCACATTTAGAAGTCCGCTTCCCGCAAATACCAGAAGTCCCGGGATGAACAGAACGTACCAACAAGGCACTCCGCCCACCGTCATACGGGTAACACCGGCAAGGCTGCAGGCAAGCAGCATCACATATCCGACGATTTCATATACTACCGAATGTACAAACAGCTTTCTCTTGGACATCTTCTTTCTAAAGAGCGGGAACAGCATCATAGCAAGTATCTGCGCACCGCCGCCAAATGCGGAGAACAGCGCATATCCGCTCTCACTTCCTATGTCATATGTGAAAAAATATATGAGCAGGTTGCTTGTTATATAGAGTGCAGAGTTTACGAGCACGATGGTGATGACCACCGCCAGAGCCTGGTCATTTGTCACCAGTGAATGGAACATCTCACCTATGCCATGGGACTCCACTACTGTGTCACCCCTCTCCTTTACATTTGCCACGCAAATGGCCTCCGAGATGACGAACACCACTGCAACCAGAAGAGCCCACCACTTGAAGCCGATGCGGTAATCCGTGATCTTCAGCTTGTCCGCCGCCAGGGCTGCGCCGCTGATGGCTGGAACTACTATCATAGTAAGTACAGTAGGGATGGCAGAACCCACGCCCGCGCAGGATCTTGCAAGTGCAGACAGATTCTCCCTCTCCTTGCCCGGCTCAGTGATGGCCGGGATCATGGACCAGTACGGAATATCCATCAACGTGTATGTGATTCCCCACAGGAAATATGTCACTGTCAAAAACACCTTCATCCCACCAGCTCCCATGCTTTCCGGCACGGCGAACATCGCATAGAGGACAACCGCGTTCAGCACGGTTCCCGAGAATATCCACGGTCTGAACCTTCCCCATCTGCTTCTGGTCTTTGCCACCACGATACCCATGACAGGATCGTTAAATGCATCAAACACTCTCGCCGCCATCAGCACTGTTCCTATGAACACTGAGCTGACGCCAAGCACAGAATTGTAGTAGTACAGTATATAGCTGGCTACCAGCATATACACCATGTCTTTTCCCACGGCCCCTACTCCGTAGGCTATCTTTGTCTTTTTCTGAAGGCCGCCCGCAGGTGCGCCATTCTGTGTATTATCCTGTGAATTTTCTCCCATATATAACCTCCTTAAAGGCCTAACCTTTTATATCTGCAAGCCTTGTCTCAAGCCACTTGTCAATATCGTCAAATACCTTATCCCTGCACAGCTCATTCAGTATCTCGTGTCTGCAGTCCTCATACAGATAGCATGCCACATTGTGCGAAACTCTCCTGTGGTATAACTCGTAGAGCTTCAGAACATCCCTGCCGTAATGTCCAACAGGATCCCTGTCACCGGACACAAACAGAACCGGCACATTCTTCGGTATTTTCGCTATGTTCCTGTCCTCCTGTATATAGTGGAGTGTATTGAACAGCGTCTCGTAGCCCTTCAAGGTAAATGAGAACTGGCACAGCGGATCATCCACATATGCATCCACGCGCTTCGGGTCACGGCTCACCCAGTCTTTATTCGTCCTCTTTCTCACCTCACCGTCCACGATAGTGGTCTTCGGGATACCCCTGTTGTATGTTCCAAATGCCAACACTTCCATGAGGGTACTTCTGTATCTCTCGCCGTGCTGACTCTTCTCAAGCTCCAACACAAGTCTTCCGATCTGCAGCATATACTCAGGCATGCTTCCAGTTCCCATGCAGATAAAGCCGTCCACACTTGAGCCCTCCGTGTAAGGTGACGGATATTTTGGATCCCAGCCGTAGTCACTCATGTATCGTCTCGCCATAAATGAACCCATAGAGTGTCCCATCAGGAAGAACGGTACTCCTTTGTATGCCTTCTTCAGACTTCTAGTGACTCTATGAAGATCCGCGACTATTGCCTTGCTCGCATCGTAGGCATTCATATATCCAAGTTCATCCATATTTGCCGCCGTGAGTCCATGTCCCAGATGATCATTTCCTGCCACCACAAAGCCCTTTGCTGCAAGATACCTTGCAAATTCATCATATCTGTCTATCAGCTCTATCATTCCATGGGATATCTGAAGTATCGCTCTTATCTCCCCCTGTGGCTCCCACACGATAACGTGCAGCTTGTCCTTGCCATTTGATGATGGTATAAATGTCTCTTTCTTCTTTACCTTATACATAATGTAACCCTCCATTCTCAGTTCTTCATATTCATCGCCAGTTTTACGACCTCATACGCTCCGTCGTATATTCCATCCAGTTTGTTCCGCTTTATGTTCTCACACATATCTGTGAGTATGCTGTCATCCTGCATGAACAGCTTCATCATCTGTAGAGTGTGCGGTATATCACGGCACTCCAGTGTTCCATCTCCGATCTCCGCCGAGTGTATCGCCCCCCACTGCTCATGCCCGCCAACTCTCTTGATGAACAGCTTTGGAACTGGATAAAAGGCCAGCTCAGACGGCTTCGTTATGAGTACATCACAGCTTCTCATGAGAAGGTTGGTGCAGTACACAGCCTCATATATATTCTCATGGCAAAATGCGTGTATTCCGTACACCTCTTCCTTAAGAGCCTTATCCGCAAATGCTGTGGTGTAGCTCCAGTCATCGAAATGTGTAGTGACAAGGCTCTCCACGGCGGGTATCTCTCTCACCAGCTCTTCCCACACGTTCATGTAGTCGCCCACATTTACATACAGGACCATGTTGCCCTTCTTCACGCTGGCAAGCGCCGTCCTGATGATAGCTGCAAATATATCCTTCTGTGCTCCGGCACCTCCTATGGTGAGAAGGAAACGCATCGGTGCCTTTTTCTTTCTTCTCTCTATTCTCCTGTCGCAGTCCTCCTCTATGGCTGCCACCAGCTCATGGTCTATATAGTGTCCAACGTATCTGATTGAATCACCGGGCATAGGCTTAAGCACCTCGTTGCCCTGCATTCCGTTCAGGGTCCTGTATCCGAGGTATGCCGATCTGGTCTGAACCGTGTGAAGGCTTCCCTCCGCAAGGTGGAGCGCCATAGGCCAGTTGTCAGGGATTGCATTCACCACATGTTTCATTCCTGCATGAACCGCCGCCTGGGCAGGCCACACATGTGTCGCCACAAGCGGGATATCCTTCGGAACATTCCTAAACACCGGTGTCATGAGCTCCGCATTCATCTGATCTGTGGCATTGTATGACAGCTTCCTGAAGCCCTCATAATTCATAGGCTCCCACACCGCCTTGTTGAAAGCCTTACTCTTTCCAGAGATCCTGGATCCCAGGGAATAGAGCTTGTTCTGCGCCTCTATGACCTTTCCTCCAGTGGTCTCACTGTAGGAATTGAGATCCATCCAGTACGGCTTGTATCCCAGATGATTGGCCGCTGATGCTATCGCCATGGATATCCTGTAGTGTCCGAATCCCATCCTGATATTGCCAACTATGATTCCTTTGTCCCTGTCAAACGCCTCACGTTCACCGGCATCCGCATCATCACTGACTCCGCCATCGATCACAATATTTGAAACCCCAAGAGAATCCCCAATATACGGATTTTTCACAACTGCAAGAGGATAATCCACGTCACTGTCATCACCGAATCTTTTTACAAATCTCTCTTTGGAGTTCTCCGCCTTTTTGACGACCTGACTGCTCATCCTGTTGCCAAATACAACCTCAGATCTCTTACCCATAACACAACCTCCTGTCTTTTATATATACCGCCCATCTCGCCCCAGTGAATGAAACCGGCCGCGGGCATCAATTCCATATAATCACTTCATTCATAGCGGTTCCTACTCCTTACAGGATATGCCATCCATAAGTACATCAAGTGTATACTGCACCGCCTCGTCAAATGTAAGTCCCGCGTCTATCAGGACTGTAGTCTCCATGTATTTCTCAAGCGTGGCCTCGAACATCGTCTTGATGACCGGAATCGGAATATTCCTTATAACACCCTCGGCAATTCCGCGCTTCAGAAGCTCTATGGTATTATCCCACTGCTGCTCCATCATTACTCTCACCCGGGCAAATATCCGTGGATATGAATTCTCCAGCTGGTATATCTGCCGCCAATCCAGCTCGCTGTAGCTGTCCGGCATGGCTATGAGAATCGCCTTTATCTTCTCCACCGTGGTCAGGCGGTCGTCATCCATGACCGCCTGTTCACTTCTCTTGATCTGCTCGTATATATATGTCGCCGTGTCAAAGAACAATGATTCCTTGTCCCTGACGACCTGATATATGGTTTTCTTGCTCACTCCAAGTCGTCTTGCCATATCGTCCATGGTGAATTTGAACCCTTTCTCCCGGAACTCCTCTATGGTCGCCTCATATATCCTCAATTTAAGCTGCTGCTGTGCTTCTCCGTCCATAACTCCCTCCTGTCCATCCGTGTCTGTCAGCTTCCTGTACATACTTCCCGCTCAGGAAACTCGGAAACTATTTTTAGTTTTCCCGTTTCCTTAATGATAACATTTCTTTGTAGATATTGCAATAATAAAAAATACGGCATCTCCCAAAGCGGAAATGCCGTATAGTACATCATATATGTTCAGTTGGAATCGCGATTTTCCCGAAAAATATTTCTAGATATAATATTTCTGTCTTTGTATCACTCCTATGGCTGCTCCACATCAAGCACATACAGCTCATGGAGTGCTCTCGTACAGGCTATATAGTGCGCATGTCTTGTGACCATGCTTCCGTCGTAGGTTCCGTCCGTCATGACGTACACTGCATCGAACTCCATTCCCTTTGCAAGGAACTTTGGAAGTACGACCACACCGCCCGCATAGACAACCGACTGATTGGTGATGAGCGTCACCTCGGTGTACTCGGAAAGCTGTTTGTACACTTCGTAGGCGTCTGCCTCGTCATTTGTCAGGATAGCTATGTTGTCGTAGGCGTCCATGTCTCCGTAGCTCAGCTTGTCATTTATGAACTCCACAGCTTCATCCAGTGACTCACACTGTATCTCCTCAGGCACCCTGCCGTGTCTCTCCACAGTGTTGCCGCCTACGCCCTCTCCGCCAAGTATACCGTTGCAGAACTCGGTGATCTCCGCTGTGGATCTGTACGATGCGAGCAGCTCCTTGAGCTCATAACCGCCTCGTCCGTTCCTTCTTGCAAATATCTTCGTCAGGACATCAACAACCGTCTCCTCCGGATCATAGAAGAGCACCTGATATCTGTCGCCGAGTATAGTCTTCTTGCAGTCAAATACCCTGTCTATCACCGCATACTGGAATATGTTATAATCCTGCATCTCATCTATGACGAGGTGCTTGATATTGTTGTAGGAATGACATCCGTAGAAATACACCTGCAGGTAAAGTATAGGAAGGATATCCTCATAGCATATCTTTCCATATTCATTTCTGTACTCCGATATACCCGGATATTTCTTCTCCATCTCCGCCAGGAATCCAACATACAGCTCAACCAGATTCCTCTCTGCAAATAAATTTACCATCTGCTTCTGTATCTGCCTTGCCAGATTACGCTTCTTCTCGTCCGGGAACTCCTTTGGTGAATTATCCTCCACCCTGTCTACTATGAAGTATGCTATGTTCTCGAATCTCTCATACACAGGTTTTCTCGCAAATCTTCCATTGAACATGGCAGCTATATCCTCGCCTGTATACTCCACCTTCTGATAGTGGAAATTTCTGAACTTTATACCTGACACATACCTGTCCAGATACTCATTGAAACTGTCGTAGAAAGAGATGGACGACTTGACTTTGATATTTCTCATCCTCTGGTTGTCCTGATCGCCGCTGTCTATAATGAACTCCGACTGATCCAGCTTGCTCTCATATTCCTCCTCTATGAAAAGAAGCTCCTCAAGCAGACTGTCAAATTCCTTCTCAGGCACACTGTTCTCCTCGAGCTCCGGGAGAACCTCTGATATATAATCGCCAAATATACTGTTTGGAGACAGTATCATGACATTGTCACTCTCAAGTGTCTTGTAGTTGTACAACAGCCACGCCAGTCTGTGCATGGCTATGACCGTCTTACCGCTTCCGGCGCGGCCGTCCACTATAAGGTTATACGCCGTGCGGTTTCTTATGATCGCATCCTGCTCCTTCTGTATGGTAGCCACCACATTTTTCATCTTAACACCACTGTTGCCGCCAAGGGCCTCCAGCAATATGGCGTCGTTGATGTTGGAGTCAGTATCCACCGCGTCTTTAAGTCTGCCATTTGACACCAGAAACTGTTTCTTCTCCACTATGTCTCCAGAAAACTCATCATCTTCCATGTCATCCACATGGACATTGTAGGATGCCGATCCCTTTTCATAAGCATAATACATAGAGGATACAGGTGCTCTCCAGTCGTACACAAGCTGCTGCCCATTCATATCTGACTGATAACCGCTCATACCCACATATACCGGGAGATACTCTTCGTCATCTTTATATTTGAATACAAATTTGCCAAAGTACGGCACCTTCTTCTGGTGCTCATACACCTCCAGGCGCTTCGCAGCTCTTCTGAGGAATGCCTCATCATTGTTCACCGACTGCATGTTCTGCAGGAACTCCTCGTCGTCCATGTCTCCATGGCTGTCACGCATGTACTTCTTCTGTTCCTTTATATTGTCCTTTCCAAGCTCCATGGAGCCCTCAGTTATACTGATGCTGTAGTCGAGCTCCATCTCCACATTGTCAAAATAATCCTCTTCATCCTCCATCGTGGAGACTTTATATTCTTCCAAATCCTTATTTTCTGCCATCTTATCTGCCTTTCACTATTTTACCTTTACGCGCTGTACACTGCTCCAGCCGCCATAAATGGTCTTGCCGCCAACTCTTCTGTAGGTTCTCATCCTCACATAACAATATTTTCCTGAGGACAGGGAGCTTATCCTGCGCCTGAGCTTTGTGGACTTATTTATCGTTGCCACCTTATATCTGTCAAATTTCGACGATGTACTGTACTGGATCTGATATCCGCTGACATACCTGACCTTGTTCCATGTTACATCCACCGTCTTTCTGGAATTTGATCTGACCGTTTTCGCCTTGCATCCCGGCATCCTGTACAATCTGACACCAGCCATATCATATGAGCTCGCCACAGTACTCCTGAACGCCTTTACAGTGTATGTGTAGTTCCTGTAATCTGACACATTTTTATCGACAAATGTGAGCGTTCCCGCTGACAGCACCTTGTACTGCTTCCATCCGTTCTGCCCCGGTGCCCTGCGGTATATTTTGTATCCACTCGCGCCCTTTACTTTGTTCCAAGATACCTTCACGCCGGAATATTCATTCTTCACAGTGTACTTTGGCTGGGTGAGCCGTACAGATGCCTTTGTAACCGAAGCTTTTCCTGTCAGAGAGTCTTGTACACCCTTCACAGCGTACCGGTATCTGCTTCCCGGCACTGCTGTTTTGTCTGTGTAGCTTCTGACATCCGCTCCATTGAGCTCAGCTATACATGTATATCCATCTGTGACTGATCTCCTGTATATCCTGTACCCCGTCGCTCCATCAGCAGCCGTCCAGGTCAGCCTGAGTCCATCCTTTGTGTTTACCAGCGTGCTCACACTGCAGTCTCCAACCGCCGTCTCCGGCGTTTCCCCCGCAAATGTATCTGCAAAGTAATCTGCCATATACGGACATCCATATCCGCAATATTTGTCCTTGCCTGCCGTTCCAAGATCCACCGAATAAGATATGAGTCTGTCCTTCAGCTGGTCACTGCCAAGCCCCGGCTCAGCCAGCTTCACATAGGCTGCTGCAGCCGATATGTGAGGTGCCGCCATGGATGTTCCTGTATTGACATGTCCGTGATTCGTTCCGGTCTTCCACGCCGATGTTATATAAGTTCCCGGAGCAGAGAAATCCACTGCATCACCATAGTAGGAATATGCATCGTCAAACTCCACCGTATCTGCAGCGATCCTGTCTGCTGTCTCCTCCGTTCCAGCCTTCTGCATAAGTGCCGACACTGTTATCACATCACTGCTGTCCGCAGGATATGACACACCTTCCACGTCGCTGATCTCCCAGTTGTTCACAGCACTGTTCGTATTGCCCGCAGCAACACACATGATCACATTGTTTTCCCTGGCACTCTTCAGAAGCTCGTCAAGCATTGCCCTGGTGGTGTCATTTGCATTTTTACCATAGAAGCAGAAACTCATATTGATCACGTCTGCGCCGCTGTCAAGAGCAGCCATGATTCCCTGCTGTACCGTTGACACTGTGGTTGCTCCCCGGCTTGTGAAACATTTGATGATCGTGAGCTGGACATTGTCCGGTGTCGCATCCGCTATTATACCCGCCACATGACTTCCATGTCCCATGTTGTCTCCGTAGTCGCTCCGGTCTTCGCCCTCACAGCAGTTCATACTTCCTTTCTCATTTATCCTGCCTTCAAACAGAGTATCCGAGGAATTAACTCCGGTATCTATGACCGCCACATTTACCTTAGCATCCAGCTTGTACTCTGACACCTCCGCCTTGAGCCTGTCCATTCCCATGTACCTTGTGCCCCAGCTTACAGCCTTATATGTCTCCGATGCAGCAAGCATGGCATCAACGTTCCGCTGTGCAGCATACGAATTTGAATCCAAATCTGAATCCGCCAGCACATCTTCTGAATATATGACCTGATCAAGCATACATTTGTCAGGCTCGTACTCTTCCTGAAGCCTTTCGTATGCCTGTTTCGTCGCTTCCTCGGTATCGTAGCCAAGCACATAGTAATCATATTTGTCATAACAGATGACTGTTGTCGCGCCATAGGTCTCCGGCACTTCATCTGTATACAATATGATCCTGCGAAGACTGTATATGTCGGCTGACTCACAGCTGTACATTGCCGCTGCATCGACATCCGCTCCTCTATCCATCACATCGGCAGAGTTTACCACATCAGCTTCGTCCATGGAATCTCTAAGCTCTGACACACTGGTTACGTATTCTACATTTTCATAATCCTGCGCGTACACCTTGGTATATGTGCCAGGCGCTGCCAGCCCACCTGCCAGCACCACACAGGCAATCAGGTACGACCACCTTTTCCTTCTCACCTATATTCCTCCTGTATATAAAAACAGCTCTTTAAACCACATAGTTATCTTTTAGTATAACATAAATGTGCCGCAGATGGTGAGTAATATCTGTAACCCAAAGCCTCCACAGCACATATTTTATATCAGAGGTATATAAACCTCTGACAACACAATACGGAGGTAAAGTAATGGCAACATTCACTAATCAGGCAACTCTGTCCTACAACGGAGGATCCACCAATTCCAATATCATAACTGGAGAAATCATTGAAGTCCTCACAGTCTCCAAGACGGCTGTGGTGGACACCTACAGAACACCGGATAAGATCACTTATGTGATAAGTCTCATCAACTCCGGAACTACCACACTCACAGGTCTGTCTCTCACGGATAATCTGGGAGCATATGCAGTGGGAAATACAACAGTATATCCTCTCACATATATTCCGGATTCCATCAGATACTACACCAACGGAACTCTGGTAGCTGCCCCGGCTGTCGGTGCTGCAGCACCGCTGACGATCACTGGAATCTCCGTTCCAGCGGGCGGAAATGCTACTATTATATATGAGACAGCAACAAATGAATTTACACCTAGAGGCAATGAGGATTCCGTGACCAACACTGTTACAGTAACCGGCGCAGGACTTGCCAACGCAGTCACTGCAACTGAGTCGGTTTCCCCTGTTGCGGCTCCCGATCTCGCCATCACAAAGTCTGTGAGTCCTAGCGTAGTTGCAGAGAATGGGCAGATCACTTACACCTTCCTTATAGAGAACTACGGCAACACCGAGGCATCCGCAAGTGACAACGTCATCATCACAGATACCTTCAATCCGATCCTTACCGGAATCACTGTGACCTACAATGGAAAGGCATGGACAGCGCCGGACAGCTACACCTACAATGAAGCAACAGGCGAGTTCGCAACAGTTGCCGGACAGATCACTGTTCCAGCGGCAACATTCACACAGGATGCAGCCACGGGAGTTATCACCACAACACCGGGAACGGCAACCGTGACTGTCACTGGAACCATATAGCTGGCATGAGCCTATCCGGGTCGACAGCCTGACAGCCTTGGGAACATTTCCCAGAAAATAGCAAAAAAGAGAAAATTTTGTGCTCAAGCTCCCGGATTTCCCCTGAAAAGATACACGACTTCTAATCTATGTATCCTTTTCAGGAATTTGGGGATTTTATAGCACAAAATTTTCCCTTTTTTCAATATAATACCTGAACGCAGCTTGACGCATCACTCCACATTCTTGAGCGCCTCGTCCATCGGAATCTTCTTTATCCTCTTCATCTGCAACAGTGAGATCACCAGATAGCATGTAAAGCTGAGCACGAACATGAGTGGGAATATCCATGGTGCCATGTATATCGGCATCCAGCCGCTTAGCATATCTATCAGCATTGCCCTGTATATAACCTTGATTGACAGGTAACTGAGCAGTATATCAAGCAGCGTCACCACTGCAACCATGACAGTCGTGGATGACAGGTACAGCTTACTGATCTCCTTAGTGTCATATCCCAGTATTTTAACCATGGATATGGACACCGTGTTCTTCTCTACTATTAGTTTTGTGAGCAGATATACGAGAAGCATGAACATAACAAGTGAAAATACAACCACTATGTAGAACATACCTCCCATGGACTTGGTGAGCTGTCTGGATACCTTTATCATGTCATCCTTTGTTATCTCTGACACTACATGATCCTCTATATCGGTCAGCTTGTCATTCGAGAAATATCCGGTGAAGTAATCCTCGTCCTTGTCAAATATTTCTCTGAAATCATCCTCTGTCACGAACACCGCAAGAGCTGCCGGATACACCACAGAACCCGTCACCTTGAGATCATATGTGTCATCAGTATAGCTCTCCTTGAGCTTAAGTTTGTCGCCATCAACTATCTCATATTTGTCTGCGTAGCTGTCAGATACCAGCACATCTCCGTCGTCCAGCTTAACCGGGAAATATTTACTGTCAGAGTGTATTCCATACACCATGATCTCATCATCTATATCTCCAGTCGTCCTTAGCGTCTTCACACAGTAGGTTTCCGCATTATTATTTGCCGTCTCCACCTGTGAATCCAGAACATACTGGTGGTCAGCTATCATATTATCCAATATGTCATTCTGATAGTGCTTCAGCATAGGATTCAACATAAGTCCGAACATCAGCAGAACCTGTGCGAAGTAAATTCCAAGAAGCATGACCACATATCCTGGAATGTTCTGAAGTATGACACGGGTCTTGAACCTTGTCATGAACTTCCAGTGAGGCAGCTTCACCGCCTTCTTTCTCTTTGATCTGCTGAGATCATGCCTCAGGAACCTCAGTGGTGAGAGCTTCAGTTTGCTGTTTACCACTAACAGGTTCACAACGATCATGATTATAAGAGGTATGACTGTTGTAAGCACAAATGCATCGGCATTCCAATACGTCACATACTTAGTGAGGGAATAGCTTGCATAGTAAAGCTGTGCCCCCATATCCTTGAACACCGAATAGCCAAGCACGTTTCCCACCACCGATGCCACAAAAGTAACTATGACAGGAAGTGATATGTAATGAATAAGAAGCTCTCCCTTTGTGTATCCCGAGGCTCTCAGGGTTCCGATGACCGACGCCTCCTTTGTCAGCGTGTTGCTGATGGTCACCGCAAATATAAATGCAAGTATCACTATGACAATATATTCAAACCATTTCATCATATTTGTATCACTGCCAATATCATCCCCTGCAAAGTTGATCGCCTGGTTCTGATATCGTGGAATATAGTTCTCCATCGTAATACCATTCATGGCCGCCTGTGTATACACTGTCTCAAGGAGATCATCCGCAAGCTTCTTCTCATCACTATCATCCTCCGGCATTCCTTCATCGTACATCCATGAGTATGACCATGTCTTACTCTGTGCCGGAAGATCATCAAATTCCTCATTTGTCACAATGGCAATTCCGAATATCGTGGCGTCAAACATGGTGTCGTTGTTGTTCTGGAACATGGTGCTGTAGTCGGAGAATGCCACAAATCCGCACACGCTGTATACCTTGTCACCCACTTTTATATCATCACCGATCTCTATATCGTTGTTCACCGCATACATTCTGTCAATGGCGATCTCATCAGTTTCTGCAGGAAATTCACCATCCATCAGACACATTTTATTTACATCGTGTCTTGGTGCAAATATCCTCAGTGTTCTTACCCCACCATCTGCAGCGTCATTTACAGAGTCCACCATATCATCTGTTGTCTCTGCATCGCTTTCCACATTACCACTATTGCCATCAGAGTCTGATCCGATCTTACTCATAGGCAGTTCATAATACGAAATGTCATAGAGCTTCACGCCCTCATCCTCTATATTGCCCTTCATATTGTCTGACGCCTCATCCGACAGATCAAAATGTCCATCCTCCACGTTGTATTTGTCAAATGTATTGTCGTAGGTTTTCTTCATGCTCTCACCTGCAACCATGAAGCCCGACACCATTCCCGTCGTTATGACCATGAACAGGAATATGACTATATATTTTCCAAGCTCTCCCTTCAGTTCCTTTGGAATTCTTCTCCACAATGGATTTCTCATAACAGATCCCCTTTCCTATTGAACGTCTACCCTGTCTGCCCAATTACCAGTCAAGCTCTACAGCGGATATCTTGTTCTCATTTACAATGTTGCGTCTTATCATGCCGTCCCTGAGCTTCACAGTCCGGTCCGCCATATTCTTGATGGCATCATTGTGTGTGACCATGATTATTGTGTTGCCATACTTCTGGTTCACATCCTCTATGAGCTTAAGTATCTCCTTGGAAGTGTTGTAGTCAAGGGCACCTGTCGGCTCATCACAGAGAAGTATATCAGGATTCTTCACGATTGCCCTTCCAATTGAGGTCCTCTGCTGCTGTCCACCCGACAGCTGATTTGGGAGCTTATGTCTGTGCTCATAAAGCCCCAGAGTCTTTAACAGATCATCCACATCAAGAGGGTTATCGCTAAGGTATGCTCCAACCTCCACATTCTCCTTTACATTGAGATTAGGTATGAGATTATACATCTGGAATACATAACCGAGATGCTTTCTTCTGTATCTGGTCAGTGTCTTCTCATCCATATCCCCTGTCTTCTCTCCATCTATGGAGATATAACCGGAATCCGGGCTGTCGATCCCACCTATGATATTGAGCAGAGTTGACTTGCCAGACCCCGATGGGCCAAGCAGCACACAGAACTCGCCCTTTGCGACCTCAAAATCAATTCCTCTAAGTACCTCAGTTCGGTTCTCCCCTGAACCGAAGCTTTTCTTTATCCCACTGATCTTTAAAAAACTGTTGTCTCCCATGATTCTCTCCTTTTCCACATTTTATATTCTCCATAAACACATCGCATAGCTCTCATGCCGTACGCCAATATTTAAACACATGATTATATGTTCATATATTTATTAACACATGTGTAGGCTCTGTGTCAACTATATTAGTGATAAATAATATCAAGTATTCTTTTATACACATTTACAGGAGCATTTGGGGATATCCCAGAAAAAAGAGAAAACCACATTCACATCATATTGATCTGCCTGCTGTTTTCTCTTTTTTACATCTGATTCCACACATGTGGCGATCAGAATCTATATTCTCGTATCTCACAGTTCTTTATGCCAAATGCTGCGAATTCCTCATTTGTCATATCATTGAAATACGACTGTACTATTCTTGATATTCCATTGTGGGCAACCAGAAGATATGTCTTCCCGGAATCTTCCGACTCAGCCTTAAGCTCATCTAACAGATTGTACACCCTCTGACACAGATGAACCATGGTCTCTCCGCCCTCATAGTGATCCAGAAAATGCGTCTTCGCCTTGGCGAATATAGCGCCGTTTCTGGCTGTTCCCTCGTATTTGCCAAAACACTGCTCACGGAGTCTCTCCTCGGCTCTCATAGGAATTCCTGTTATCTCGGATATATGTCTTGCCGTCTCCGAAGCCCTGACCAGAGGCGAATACAGGATCTCATCTATGTGATAATCTCCATTCTTTATCATCTCACCAAGCTGCTCCGCCTGCTGATGTCCAAGCTCTGTGAGTTCAATATCCGTGGCTCCACATATCTTGTTTTCCACATTCCACACGGTCTGCCCATGGCGGGTGAAGAACAGTCTTGGGCCAAACTTCTCAACAAGCACTGCCTTTGCATCGTCATATCCCTGTGTTATCCTCTTCTCAACACCTTCAGGCGAAAAGTCAAGCATGCCATCTATGGCACCACCAAGAGGAATGGACGGATATATATGTATCATCTCTGCATCATCGTATCTGTCGGTCTTCCTCTCATCGAGATGCACCACGACAAATTTTCTGTAGCCCTCATCATAGAGAGGCTGTATTGGCACATTATCTCCCCCAAGGAAGAAGCCTCCATCATAATACTTTGTCTTGTCTATCGTCTCCATAGGGAATATGACCGGTATGGCTGAAGAAGCAAGAAGTATACGTTCTATCTCCTCTGGTTCCATGCCTGACAGCTGGAATCTCTCAGGAGTAGGCTTGCCCTCCACATTGAGACATGTAGCATAACAGCTCATGTCACTGTTCGACACACCATCAAGTACTGGTGAATTCTCCAGTATGTCCATAAGTCCTTCTCTGGAGAAGAAGCCATCCTTTATCCTCATGCCTTTTGCCACAGCATCCAGTCCTATGCACTCTATTGCACTCTGTATGACTGGATTGTCTATGGTCGTGAGCTTCTCCTTGATGGACTCAAACCATTTGTTCCTGTTGTCCTCGTCTATATCCTTGTTAGACAGTATCCTGTCGTTGGTTATGTCGTACCACATCTGTGTAGCCTTATCCAGATCGCCGCAAGCGTACAATGCCGCATTCAGTGCGCCTACCGAGCTTCCTGATACCGCCTTTATATCGATCACATCTCTGTACTCCTCAAGAGCCTTCCACACTCCGATCTCATAGGAGCCACGGCCACCACCGCCACCGAGCACCAGACCGTATCCTTCCTTAACCGGCACATCCGGCTGCCCGTCCTGACCGCCCAGTTCCGTGTAATGTATCTGCTTCTTCTGCGATATAGTCTCCTCTATCGCCTTATGAAGCTCCCCGGCCTTTTCCTTTATCTCCTCTGTTCTCTCCTGAAGCTCCTGTATAACCTTTTCTTTATCCATATATTAATCCCCCTTACTATTCCATAATAAAGCTGCTCTATCCAATATTGTCATCTGATATATCCACCAATTATGATCATATGTGTGTTTCATTTTAACATGTCAGCAACTATACCCACAACCTTATACTCACTATATTCAGAAGCTTTACCATTTATAGAACATTTATTTACGCTTTATATATTATTTCTTTTATGAACATATTTCTTTAACATCCGATACACAGAATGTACACAGTACCATCTTATTATATATACAGATTGATGAGGACAGCAGATGTGCGACATGCCCAGGCAGCACCAGCGTATCTGCCGTCACTCAAACTATCAACAATCCAATTTATATAGATGGGAGGCCGGATACCTCACAAGTCCGGTCACAACACCTAAAACCTTCCTTTATAACTTTTATAAAAAAGACGGATATCAGACAATGAAACTTTTACCCATTTTCCATTTCTGACATCCGTCTTTTTGTATATATCAATTATTCTACAAGTATTTGTACAAGGCACTGCCACTCTCAGCCCTGCCGATCATGCTAAGTGCGGTCCTGTCTCATGGTGTACCACCATTTGAAAACTGCACTTCCAATGATGATCACATATCCTATAATGCTCAGCATGTCAGGGATCTGATCTAGGAATACAAATCCCAGTATAGCCGCAAATATGACCTGACTGTAGTCAAATACCGATATCTCCCTGGCTGGAGCCTTCTGGTATGCTGCGGTTATACTGAACTGTCCACCAGCCGCCGCAAGTCCGGCACAGAGCAGGCACACAATCTGCTGCCATGTCATAGGTGCGTGGTCCAATATGATAAATGGAAGCGTCACCAGACATGAGAATACAGAGAAACACATGACTATGACCGGTCCGCGCTCCCCCTGTTTTCCAAGCTTTCTCACATAGGTGTAGGCTATCCCTGCCCCAAGGCCGCCTGCCACACCAACCATGGCATACAGAAAATCCATATGAAACGAAGGCTTCACAACGAACAAAGCACCTGTAAATGCCAATGCCACGGATGCCCACTCTATCTTATTTGCCTTCTCCTTGAGCACAAAGTACGATGCTATGATCGCAAAAAACGGAGACAGCTTGTTGAGGATATTTGCATCCGCTATGTTGAGCTTGTCGATTGCATAAAAATTGCAGATAAGTCCTGTCGTTCCACAAATACTTCTCGCCGCCAGCCCCGGCCAACTGCTCTTCTTTATCTTGAATTTCTCCTCAGTCCTCATGAGCATGGCAATGGCCACAACAGCGGCCACTGCATTTCTGAAAAATGCCTTCTGCATAGTTGGCAGATCTCCAGACAGTCTCACGAAGAAGGTCATCAGTGAGAAAAAGAACCCTGCCATGATTATGAACAGGATTCCCTTGTATTTATCTTTTATTACCAGTCTTTTTGCCATTTGATCAACTCCCGATAATGATAAAATGCCACCAGGTCCCGCAGCACTTTATCTATTTGAAAGCATCATCCTTGAGCCCATGCTCATACAGATACTGCTCCCACAGACTGTAATACTGCGCCTGCAAATGTATGTCATCCCAGGTATAGTCCTTTACAAGACCACCCTTGCCATCGTCCACAACCGTATTCATATCCAGATAGAAAAGCTTTATTCCATCAGCATATGCAGCTATGGCACCATTCTTGTCATCGATATTGTCATTGTTCACAATATCGTGGCTTGCCGAATAGTCGCTGGATACATGCATGCAGCCCATCATAAAGATCACTGCGTCCGGCTGAAGCGCCTGTATCTGGGTCACCGCATCGATATATGTGGATGCGTATGTCTCCGTATCATATCCAGCCTCATTTATACCAAGCATGATGTATATCTTCCTGAATTGTTTGCTTTGCAGCAATTCCGTGAGTGTCTTGGTTCCATTTGCGGCTATCTTCTCCCCCATCAGTCCAAATGAAGTAAGGCCCTCCATATATGCAAATTCTGCATTGTCCAGTCCGGAATACAACGCCAGTCCTTCCACTCTGGAATCACCTATGAACAGAGCATCGTCAAAATAAGACTTGTCAACCTTTATATATGGGTACTGGGTCTCAAGAGCGATCTGTGTGAGATCTCTGTAGCAGCTATTTCTTGCCTTTCTCTTCTTAACCTTCTTGTATTGAGTCTGTCTTGTCACCGGAGCAGCCGAACCGCCTGTATCTATGGTTGCTTTTTCCGTAGTTGCCTTTTCGGTGGTCGCTTTCTCTGTAGATTTCTCTGTTGTCTTCTCCGTGGATGCATTCTCAGGAGTCTGCTTCTCCGTGGATTTCACCTCCGTTGTCTGCTCCTCTGCAGCCTCACTGCCCATGGACTCCGACGTCAGCTCGCTCTTTCCCGGAGCATCCGTGCTTGTTGCGTCAGTTCCGGTTGCCACCCTCTCATCAAGCAGCACAGTCTGGGCCATAGGATGATGAAAGCTGACATCCCATTTGTACACGCCAAGCGCAGCTCCCACATAACCGCCTGCGGTAACTATCACGCCGGATATTATGAGTATCGAGAACAGTGGACAGCCTTTTATCATTTGCCATAATTTCTTCATCTGCCCACCTCCTAAAATCTAAAATAAAGGAATGGATTGGAGCCACCCTTTGCTATCTGATATACACAGAACCAGAACAGTGTGAGCATTATAAGCTTGCATACCCAGTTCTTGTAGAATTTCTCTATGAGCTTTCTAGGCCACGGTGTACAGAAGATCACGCAGATCAGCAGCAGCCACCAGTATGTGTGTCCCAGCATGATCAGCTTGTCCATGGCATGTGTGGTGACTGATCCCTCTATGTTCATGCCAAACATTCTCTTCAGGTACAGTCCCAGAAGCTTCAGATCAGATATGTTAAATATTGTCCATGATATCGGTATCAGGAAGAACATGTACACATGGCCAAGAACCTTCACCTTGTCAAATACCTTGCCAAGGAACAGCTTCTCCATGAGAAGGAACACGAACAGGAACAAGCCCCATATCAGGAAATTCCAGTCCGCACCATGCCACAATCCGGTAAACATCCACACAGTGAACATGGCAAGTATCATTCTGAGCTTTCCCTTTCGGTTGCCGCCCATCGGTATGTACACATACTCCCTGAACCAGCGTCCGAGTGTAACATGCCAGCGTCTCCAAAAATCTGTGAGGGAATGTGCCATATAAGGATCGACAAAGTTCTCCGGTATCCTGAAGCCAAGTATAAGGCCAATTCCTATTGCCATCACGGAATAACCCATGAAATCAAACAGGAGCTGGAATGAATATCCCCATGAACCAAGCCATGCGGTCACAGTGTTTATTCCATAAGGGCCAACCGTCTGCACATCGTTCCACAGACTGGCTATCTTATTTGCCAGAAGCACCTTGTACGCAAGTCCCAATACGAACAGTGTCGCACCGCGCTCTATATCGTCCGCCTTGACCTCTCTGTGATCCAGCTCAGGCTTCACCTCATCGTAGTTGACTATAGGGCCGGCTATGAGCTGAGGGAACATGCTCACATATGTTCCGAACTTGATTATACTCTTGTCCGCCTGATACTTGAGCCTGTACACGTCAAATATATACGATGTTATCTGGAACGTATAGAAGCTTATTCCAAGCGGCAGTGTGATCGCCACGCTATCAAATATCTTTGTTCCCGCTGCAGTGTTTATTATCTCTATAAAAAAGTTGATATATTTGAATATGAACAACATTCCAAAATCAAACACCATAGCCACCGCCAGCCAGCAGTTTCTCTCAAATGAACAGTCGATCTCCGAATATACTTCTATATCATAAAAACGCTTGATTCGTCTTGCCACCGAATAGTTAAATATAATAGAAAACATCATCAAGAACACGTATATGGGTTCGCCATACGCGTAGAACACAAGGCTGCCTAAAAGCAGTACAACATTCCTGTACTTCGGCTTTGTCACAAAATAGATAAGCAAAAATAAAGGCAGGAATCTAAATAAGAACTCCATGCTCGAAAAAACCATAATATACTCCTTAAATAAATACTCAGTCCAGTGTGAGTATAAATACTTTTACCACTTATGTCAACCGACACTAATCCTATTTTTTCTTAAAAAAACTATTGTTTTCGACATATTTTCTCACCACCACAACATATGGTACTTCGCCCATATCCACGCCCCTATTAACATAAAAAATGCGTGATCCATATTTCATGAATCACGCATTTTTTCTCTGTTCTATATATGATCATATTAATATCTTATGATATGACACATATCCCTGTGCCATGTCTCAGCCTCATCTTACAGATAATCAAGTGGGTTGACATATGAGCCATTCAGGAATACTGAGAAGTGGCAATGTGTTCCTGTTGAATATCCTGTTGAACCTGCGTACGCAATGGTCTGTCCCTGTGAAACCACATCGCCAACGCTTACTGCAAGTGATGAGTTGTGAAGGTACATCGTCACAAATCCATTACCGTGATCTATCATAACGTAGTTACCACCACTCTCGCCCCACTCGGCTACCGTTACAACACCTGAATCAGCCGCTGCGATAGGCACTCCGTATGAACATCCTATATCTATACCCATATGATTGGAGCTTGCTCCTGCTGTCGGTGACTCTCTAGGTCCGAAGTAGTCTGTGATAGGTCCTGATACAGGCCATATGAACCGACCTGAACCGGTTGTTGAACCGCCATTGTTACTTCCACTGTTGTCGCTGTCACTGCCTGAGTTATCGCTTCCACCGTTGTTATCCTGCTGCTGTTGTTCTGCTTCTCTCTGCTTACGCTCCTCCTCAAGTCTCTGCTGTTCCTGACGCGCAAGCTCTGCCAACTTGTCATCCAGCTCTGACTCCTGCTTTGCGTATTCAGCCGCAAGAGCTTTCTGCATCTCAACATCATCACTGTACTTGTTGATCTCCGCATTCTTCTGGCTTATAACATCGTCGAGGTCTGCCTGCTTGGTCTCCAGGTCTGCCTTTACCTTCTCTACATCCGCCAGATCATCCTTGAGTGTCTGCTGATACTCTGCTATGTCATTCTTAGTCTTTACCAGCTTGTTGAGCTGCTTCTGGTCATATGTGCTGAGCTGATCAACATACTCAGACTTGTTAAGACTATCCTCAAATGAAGCCGATGACATAAGTGCATCTATGTAAGCAACATCGCCCTCCTCGTAGAGGTACTGTATCCTCTTCTTCATCGCCTCATACTGATTATCCTCACTGACCTGAGCCTCTGCAAGCTTTGTCTGAGTCTCATCTATCTCATTCTGAAGATCCTCAGCCTCCTGCTTCTTCTCCACGATCTGTGTGCTTATATCTGTGGCCTGCTTATCGAGCTCATTTACAGCCGCTGTAAGCTTGTCTACCTTCTTCTGATACTTCTCTGCGTTTGCATTCGCCTCTTCCTGAGCCTGCTGAGCCTCTTCCTTCTGCTGCTCAACCTCCTCCTTGGTCTCCTCAGCATGCACGCTGAACACAGGAGCCGCAAATATGGATGTAAACGACATGAGCAGTGCTCCGGTAGTAACCACTGCCACCTGCATACCTTTCTTCTTTATCTTGTATAAATCTATTCTCATCATTCATGCCTCCTAAACGCATTTCATAATGTTATTATCTTTTTGCCCTACTTATCAGCATTATAACACATATTGTCCCTAAAAAAGTAATAACAATTTGTGAATTTTTTGTGCATTGCTCTGACCGCATTTAACACTACACTCTCAAGTGCTTTCTTGTGGTAAGAATACTTCCTACCAGACCAACACCGATACCGAGCACAAGTCCGACCGGTACCATAGTCCTGAACAGATCCTGCTGGCTCACAAATGCGAACAGCGTTGTGACAACCTTGAACCTTCCGGCAACGTATGTCAGTATCTTATCGTACATGTAGTACAGAAGGACCAGGGGTATAGCCGAACCGACCGCGCCTATGATCACACCCTCTATGATGAACGGTGCTCTTACAAATACATTTGTCGCACCGATCAGCTTCATGATCCCTATCTCTTCCTTTCGCACTGTGATACCTATGGTGATCGTGTTACTTATAAGGAATATAGATACCAGCATCAGTATCACAACTATTCCTATGGATGCATATCCCACAAGGGATGACAGTGTCGTGATGCTGTCCGCAGTCACGTCAGAACTCTTTACCTTTCTGACTCCTGAAAGGCCCTGGGCAAATGCCACGAACTCCGGCTGTCTTGATACATCCTTGAGCGTGATCTCATATGACGCAGCATTCTTTAACGGGTTATCTCCGCCAAATGCATTCTTTGCAACCTGTGGATCATCGTAGTTCTGATCTGCAAACTTGTCCCATGCCTCATCGGCTGAGATGAAATCCATCGTCTCAACATAATCGACCGTTCTTATCTGTTCACCTATGAGCTGTATGGTCTCATCGGACGCATCCTCGTCGAAGAATACAGATATGGTGACTGTCTTCTCAAGCTCCTGCATACCTGACTGGAAGTTTACAACCACCGCATATATGATTCCGAAAAGGAACAGACATGATATGATGGTTCCCAGTGATGCAAGTGAGAACAGTATGTTTCTTCTTATATTCGCAAAGCCCTGTCTGAGGACATAGAAAAATGTACTAATCTTCATCTATGTAGCCTCCTTCCTTCTCATCACTGATTATAACGCCCTTCTTCAAGGTGATAACTCTCTTCTTCATCTCATTGACGATATCCTTGTTGTGGGTTACCACAACAACTGTGGTTCCTCTCTTGTTAATATCCTCAAGGAGGTTCATGATATCCAGTGAGTTCTTAGGATCAAGGTTTCCTGTAGGCTCGTCCGCCAGTATGATGTCCGGATTGTTGACCAGTGCTCTCGCCATGGCAACTCTCTGCTGCTCACCACCTGAGAGCTCCTTCGGGTATGATTTGTATTTGTCTGCAAGTCCAACCAGCGTCAGCATGGCCGGAACTCGTCTTCTTATATATCTCGCCGGGGTCTGGATGACTCTCTGTGCAAATGCAACATTCTCGTATATAGTTCTGTCCTTCAGAAGCCTGAAGTTCTGGAATACGACTCCAATCCTTCTTCTGACCTTCGGTATATCCTTCCTCTTGATCTTGCCGTAGTCGTATCCGGCAACAGTGATATTGCCCTCCGTAGGATCGAGCTCCTTGAGCAGAAGCCTGAACAGAGTGGTCTTGCCCGAACCACTGCTTCCAACGATAAATACGAACTCGCCTTTCTCTATATTAATATTGACATTCTTGAGTGCCTGATTGCCCCCAGGATATGTCATACTCACGTTCTCTAATTCAATCATAATATCTGTAGTCTCCTTCGACCTGTATCTTTATTTTTCTCCCCTTTACTCAATCCAAGCAGAATTGTAACAATTCTGTAACATTTTGTCAAGCGTTACCATATATTACATTTCTTAATTCTTTTTCGACCTTTCGCGGCATTACATCGTCTCCATTTTTTCGCTGTTTTCACAAAATTGTGACATGAAATTTACGGAAATTACACTATTCAAATTGACCTTAGTGTAAATAAACTTTATAATATTTAACTAAGAAAAAATATGGGAGGATTATTACTTATGGATAATCAAAAAGAAGCCATTCGTGATGCACGTAAGCTTGGAATTCCAAAGATGCTTTTACTTGGATTCCAGCATATGTTTGCCATGTTTGGTGCAACAATTCTTGTTCCGCTTCTCGTAAACGGATACTTCGAGGGTCAGGGACTCTCAATTCAGGTAACTCTTGTATGTGCCGGTCTTGGAACACTGTTCTTCCACTTATGCACAAAGCTTAAGGTACCTGCTTTCCTCGGTTCTTCATTTGCATTTCTTGGAGGTTTCTCCACAGTTGCAGACCTTAAAACAGGCATATTCAAGGACATGCCAATGGGCGAAAAGCTTCCATATGCATGTGGCGGTATTGTGGTTGCAGGACTTCTGTATCTTGTACTTGCACTGATCGTCAAGCTTGTCGGCGTGAAGCGTGTCATGAGATTCCTTCCACCAGTGGTTACCGGACCTATCATCATATGTATCGGTCTGAGCCTCGCACCATCAGCTATATCAAACGCATCCACTAACTGGCTGCTTGCATTTATCGCACTGGCTGTTGTCATTGTGTTCAACATCTGGGGCAAGGGCATGTTCAAGATCATACCTATCCTCATGGGTGTACTTATCTCATATGGCGTTGCACTCATACTTCACTTCTGTGGTATGACCAACCCTGATGGTTCAGCAATACTCAGTTTTTCTGGAGTTTCAGACGCACATTTTCTCGGTCTGCCACCTTTCCAGATCTGTAAATTTAACTTAACTGCCATACTTGTCATGGCTCCTATCGCCATCGCTTCCATGATGGAGCATATAGGTGATATATGTGCCATATCAGCAACTGTAGATCAGAATTTCCTTGAGGATCCAGGTCTCCACAGAACACTTATCGGTGATGGTCTGGCAACATCTCTCTCCGCACTCTTTGGCGGTCCTGCCAACACAACCTACGGAGAGAACACAGGAGTTCTCGAGCTCAGCCGCGTTCACGATCCAAGAGTTATACGACTGGCTGCCATTTTTGCAGTTATTCTCGGTTTCATACCTAAGGTTGCAGAAGTCATCCGCTCAATGCCTTTCGCCATCATTGGCGGCATAAGTTTCATCCTCTACGGAATGATCTCAGCCATAGGTGTAAGAAATGTGGTTGAGAACCACGTAGACTTCACGAAGTCAAGAAACCTGATCATCGCAGCCGTTATCATGGTATGTGGACTTGGTTTCAAAAATGGCCTTACATTCACGATCGGAGGCACAACTATCACTCTTACAGGACTTGCCCTCGCAGCTATATCCGGCATCCTGCTGAACGCTATACTGCCTGGTAACGACTATACATTTGGTGAGAACACCAAGGGTGATGTAAGCCGCGGACTTGGAATGAATCCACAGAACTCTGACATTGAGGCATAATAATTATCTGTATATTATTTATTAGGAGGTTACACAATATGACAGATTACACAGTTATGACACATCCACTTATTCAGCATAAGATTTCAAAGCTCAGAGATAAGAACACCGGAACTGCCGAATTCCGTGCACTTGTTGAAGAGATCGCCATGCTCATGGGATATGAGGCTCTGAAAGATCTTCCTACCGAGGATGTATGTATAGAGACTCCTATCGAGGAATGCATGACTCCGGTCATCGCAGGAAGAAATCTTGCGATCGTACCTATTCTCCGTGCAGGACTTGGAATGGTCAGTGGACTTCAGGCTCTGGTTCCTACAGCCAAGATTGGACACATCGGTCTGTACAGAGACGAGGAGACTCATGAACCTCACGAGTACTACTGCAAGCTCCCTGATCCTATCGATGAGAGACTTATAGTTGTCACGGATCCTATGCTTGCAACCGGAGGATCAGCTGTTGCTGCCGTTGATTTCATCAAGCAGCACGGCGGTAAGCATATCAAGTTCATGTCGATCATCGCTGCACCGCAGGGAATTGAGAGACTTCTCAAGGCTCATCCTGACATCCAGCTCTATGTTGGACATGTTGACCGCGAGCTGAACGAGAATGCTTACATCTGCCCAGGACTTGGCGATGCCGGCGACAGAATTTTCGGAACAAAGTAAGATCTTTCAGACATGATATTTATACCAGCAAAGACATGCCGCAGCCCAGCACATATACTGGGCTGCGGCATGTCTTCTCTTCCCAACATTTTCACACTTCTAACATTTTTATTAAGAATTCTTTTTCGATATCCATTTGCAGGCCTTTCATGTTATCATATAGAGACTGGAGGTCTTTTTTATGGAATCACAGAAGAGATATACGAAAAAACAGAGAACACTGGACATTATCGAGAGGCTGAAGAAGGAATATCCTGACACAGTATGCACCCTCGATACTTCACACGCATGGCAGCTTCTTGTCAGTGTCCGCCTGGCGGCGCAGTGCACTGATGCAAGGGTGAATGTGGTAGTCCAGGATTTATTTGCCAAATATCCGGGAGTAAAAGAACTGGCTGCTGCCGATGTCAGTGACATCGAGGCCATTGTGAGACCTTGCGGACTGGGGAAGAGCAAGGCCAGAGATATTAGTGCATGTATGAATATGCTTGTTGATTCCTATGATTGCCAGGTTCCTGACAGTCTAGATGAGCTGCTTAAGCTCCCCGGCGTAGGCCGCAAGAGCGCAAACCTCATCATGGGTGATATCTACGGCAAACCTGCCATTGTAACAGATACCCACTGTATACGCCTTGTCAACCGAATGGGACTGGTTGACGGGATAAAAGATCCGAAGAAGGTTGAGATGGAACTGTGGAAGCTTGTACCTCCAGATGAGAGCAATGACTTCTGTCACAGGCTGGTGGATCACGGCAGATCCGTGTGCACAGCCAGAACGAAGCCACATTGCGACGCATGTTGTCTAAGCGACATATGCAAAAAGATCATCTGATTTATCATACAAACGGAAAGGAGTTACTTATATGGAGTATATGGAGAATCTGACAGAATACGTGGAGAAGCAGGCTTCTCTCTGTCAGCAGCATGATGTGATAGACAAAGAGCTCTATGCCAGATACGGAGTAAAAAGAGGACTGCGTGATGAGAATGGACAGGGAGTTCTGACCGGTCTTACCAATATATCACAGATCATAGCATTTAAGGATGTGGATGGCCAGAAGGTTCCGTGTGACGGACAGTTATTGTACAGAGGCTATGATGTACAGGATCTCGTAAAAGGCGGCAAAGGAAAACGCCATATATTTGAGGAAGCTGCTTATCTTCTTCTCTTCGGAGAACTGCCTACCGAGGCTCAGCTCTCAGAATTCAGCAGTGTCATCGCCGAGTCCATGAACCTGCCGACCAACTTTACCCGTGATGTCATCATGAAAGCACCTAGTGTGGATATAATGAACTCCATGACAAGAAGTGTGCTGACTCTGGCTTCATACGATAATCAGGCTACCAACCTGGATATAGACAATGTTCTCAGACAGTGTATCGGTCTCATCGGAACATTTCCTATGATGGCTGTGTATGGTTATCACGCATACAACCATTATGAGAACGACGGAAGTATGTACATTCACAGACCTGACAAGGATGCTTCCGTGGCTGAAAACATCCTCAGGATGCTCAGGCCTGACATGAAGTATACCGAGCTTGAGGCAAGAGTTCTTGACATAGCACTTCTGCTTCACATGGAGCACGGCGGTGGTAACAATTCCACATTCACCACAAGAGTTGTAACGTCATCCGGCTCTGACACATACTCTGCCATTGCCGCCGCCCTTTCATCCCTCAAGGGAAGGAAGCATGGCGGAGCCAATCTGCAGGTTATGAACATGATGGATGATATAAAGGAGCACATAAAGGATTACCATGACGAAGAGGCCATAGAGGCATATCTGGATAAGCTGCTGAACAGGCAAGCCTACGACCACAAGGGACTCATCTATGGTATGGGCCATGCCGTTTACTCACTGTCAGACCCAAGAGAAAAAGTCTTCAAGTCATTTGTCGAACAGCTTGCCGCTGCCAAGGGCAGGGACGAGGATATGACTCTGTACAACAACATTGAGAAGATCGCGCCAAAGCTCATCGCCAAGGAACGCAAGATATACAAGGGTGTCAGCCCTAACGTAGACTTCTACAGCGGATTCGTGTATGAGATGCTCGGAATTCCTAGGGAGCTCTACACACCGCTCTTTGCGGTGGCACGTATAGTTGGATGGAGCGCTCACAGAATCGAGGAGCTTGTCACTACAGACAAGATCATCAGACCGGCATATAAGAGTCTGGTTAAGTATAGAGAATATGTAGACAGAGACGCCAGATAGTCAATGTGTTTTCAATAACCTTAAAGCCCTGTCAGACTTAACATTCATATGTATCCATAATATGAGACCCATATGAATGTTAAGTCTGACAGGGCTTTATGTTTTTCCTGTTTCTAGTTTGTATCCCCACTTCAATTCAGATCCCAATGAAAATATCCGGGATACATATCACAGACAATTATTTGATCTTCTCAATGAAATCGAGAAGATCATACTTGGATATAGCTCCGACACTCCTCGATGCCTCAACACCATTCTTGTACAGTATCAATGTCGGAACACTGAACACCTTATTGGCAGCCGCAAGTCCGGGATTCTCATCCACGTCCACACTGAAGAAGTCCACTTCACCATTCAGTTCATCTGCAACCGTGTGAAATACCGGTGCCATCATTTTGCACGGTCCGCACCATGTTGCTGAGAAATCCGCAACCGCCACACCGCATGCCTTTATATCTTCAAAATTATCGCCTTTTACCGTTTTTACCATACTGATCATCCTCCATTCTATTGTGATGAACACACGCATCATGCTGTGCTCCACACACATCTGTATATTTTCATTTCATAAACATTCCAGATAATATCTGCTAATATTCTGCCCTTATGTTCAGCTATCTACTCATGTTTTATACGTACATTTTGTCATATCCTGTCGGCCCGGTCAACAATTCTTACAGATTATTTTTATTATTTAAATTTAAAATCATTTTTTAACTACAAAACTGCCCTCCTCACTAATGTTCCGGAATCCCGGGTACTCATCCCAGTGAAGAGGGCAGCTTTATTTTATATTCTATATGATTCTACGCTTCGATCATCAATATAATTCTATGCTCCAATCATCAATCCAGCAGCTTCTTCATACTGTCAAGACTTATGAGAAGCGTCGATGAATTGTGAAGCAGTGCTGATGTGGTTGGCTGGATAACTCCCATCACGCCCAGGATGATAAGTCCTGTGTTGATGGTCACTATCTTGCGATAGTTCCTGTTGATCCTGCTCATCAGCTTATTGCTGAGCTCCTTAAGTGTTACGAGCTCGTACAGATTGTCTGCACTGACAGTTATATCTGCGATCTCTCTGGCAATCTCCGCGCCATCACTTACGGCAATTCCAGCATCGGATGCCGACAGTGCAGGTGAGTCATTGATTCCATCTCCCACCATGATGACCTTGCGGCCCGCAGCCTTCTCGGCCTCGACAAACTTTGCCTTGTCCTCAGGAAGGACCTCTGAGTAATACTCATCCACTCCTACCTGCTCTGCAATAGCCTTGGCCGTTCTGTCACTGTCTCCTGTCATCATGACAACCTTCTTGATTCCCAGCTTCTTGAGCCTTGAAACAACCTCGGCCGATTCCTGTCTCACCGGATCCTTGATGGATATGACTGCTGCCAGCCTGCCATCGATTCCCATGAACAGATGTGAATGAGTCTTGGACAACGACTCGTACAGCTCTATCTTATCCTCAGGTATCACACAGCCCTCATCCTCAAATACGAAATGATAGCTTCCTATGACAACCTTCTTGCCGTCTATGCTTGATGAGATACCGTGAGCCACAACATACTCAACCTTGGAGTGCATCTCCTCATGCTCCAGCCCCTTGGCTGCAGCTCCTGCCACAACCGCTCTTGCCATGGAATGAGGGAAATGCTCCTCCAGACACGCAGCTATCCTGAGCAGTTCATCAGGATCTCTTCCGTCAAATGATACGACGCGTACAAGCGTAGGTGATGCCTTTGTAAGTGTTCCTGTCTTGTCAAATACTATCGTGTCTGCATCAGCTACAGCCTCCAGGAATTTGCCGCCCTTGACTGTGAGGTGATGCTTATTTGCCTCCTGTATAGCAGACAATACCGCTATAGGCATGGACATCTTCAATGCACATGAATAGTCGACCATGAGTACCGCAAGTGTCTTGGTGATATTCCTTGTTAAAAGGTATGTGAGGATAGTTCCACCGAGAGTCCATGGCACAAGACCATCTGCAAGATGCTCTGCCTTGCTCTCAAGTCCTGACTTAAGCTTCTCAGACTCCTCTATCATCGCAACAACTTTATCATATCTGCTGGTCTTACCAGTCTTTACAACTCTGACTACCAGCTCACCTTCCTCAACAACTGTACCTGCATATACACTGTCTCCGTGTCCCTTGTGGACCGGTACTGACTCTCCGGTGAGGGATGCCTGATTGACCATGCCCTCGCCCTGATCCACAACACCATCAAATGGAATGACATTGCCCATATGAACCACTACCAGATCATCCTTTGCGATCTTCGCACTGTCCATAAGTACATCACAATCATCCACACGCACCCATACCTTATTGATATTGAGTGACATGCTTCTTGCCAGTCCATCCACCGACTTCTTATGTGTCCACTCCTCAAGGATCTCACCGATCTCCAGAAGGAACATGACTGATCCCGCTGTCGCGAAATCATTTGTCAGAATGGATGCTGTTATGGCTGTTGCATCGAGAACCGGCACCTCAAGCTTCCTGTTCGCAAGACACTTGAGCCCCTTGCCTATATACTTGAGAGCTTTGACGGATGTCAGACAATACCGAAGCGGCATTGGCATGATCCATTTCTTGGTCATGTACCAGGCGGTCTTCCAAAACAGCTTGTCCTCATACTGTCTGTTCATGACTCTGCCTGATGTCTCTGTGAGATCCGCCGGAACCTCCACCCTGTCATATCCAAACTGTCTCAGCGCATCTATCACCGCTGCACGGTCACCATCATATATGATGATCGCGTCACAGGTTCTGTCGTGCACCTTGACCTCTTCCACTGCCTCACAGTTCTCCAGATAATACTGAAGTATGTCGGCCTGTGCCATGGTCATGCGGCTCTGTGCCATGTGTATACGCAGACGATTCTTTGTTTCATTTAAAATAGAAAACTTCAAGATCTTCGCCTCTTTCTTATGTTTTGTCTTATACTGATTACTCTTCTACAGTCTCTGCTGCATCAGCGCTCTCAGCCTCTGTGCACTCAGTATCTTCAAAGTCAGCCTCTGCTGCCTTCTGTGCTCTTGCCTCGTTGATATCCTTTGCTCCTGCGTAGATATCACCACAGTTCTCCTGGATAGTATTTGCTGTCTTCATGACACAATCCTTTGCTCTAAGAACACCAGCTGTACAATGTGTATATACGTTCTTTGCATCCTTGCTTGAGAGAACCTTGATACCAGCTGTTCCAAATAATACTCCACCTGCAAATATTCCAAGCTTCTTCCAGTTTACCTTCTTTAATGCCTTCATCATGATTTTGTCCTCCTTGATTATATATTTATTCTGATTAATGATATGACCACTTATACGCATGATAGATTATATGACAGGCTTCGCCGTGATTCGATTTTTCTAATCACGGTTTGTTCAATCAAACTCTCCTTAACGTAAAAAATGCATTCTCGATCTTCGTACTGTAGAAAGAGTCTGCATCTGTTTCGTGGCTTTTTATTTGCTGTAAGTATAGCACTGTCCCCGGCGTTAGTCCAATATAACATTCGCAATTTAAATGACTTTTTTTCTCAATAAGTATCAACAAGCTATCTTACACTTGTGACATTTTGTAAGGTTGCTTTTTTTCCTTCTATATACTATCTTATTACTATTGGCAAAGTCATATATACAAAGGAGATTCCATGTATGGATAATTTCAATATCAAAAGTATTCTGGTAATATTATTTTTATTTTTCATAGGATGCATCATGGGCTGGTGCATTGAAGTCATATTCAGAAAGTTCTTCTCCAAGAGCAACCCAAGCCACAAATGGATCAACCCGGGATTCCTCATCGGACCTTACCTGCCTCTCTACGGTTCAGGCCTGGTGGTGCTGTATCTCCTGTCCCTGATCCATATAGATGCTGTTGACGCCCATCCTGTTTTGCAAAAGGTTCTGGTGGTACTGATCATGGCCATCGCCATGACCGTTGTGGAATACATTGCCGGACGTATATTTATAATAGGAATGAACATCAAGCTGTGGGACTACTCAGATGAGTGGGGCAATATACAGGGCATCATATGTCCGCTGTTCTCATTCTTCTGGGGTGTGATCGCGGCACTGTACTATTTCTTCCTCCATCCACACATACTGAACGCTGTGTACTGGCTGGCGGATCACCTGACATTCTCCTTCTTCATCGGTTTCTTCTACGGGGTATTCGTGATCGACTGCGTTGTATCATTCAACCTGATGAACAAGGTGAAGAAATTTGCGAAAGAGAATGATCTTATTGTCCGTGTTGAGGAACTCAAGTCCCGACTGGCTCTGGATCGTGAGAAGTTCAAGGAGAAGCCAAGCTTCCTTCTCTCTCTTCACGATACAGCATCGATCAAACGAGCATTTGAGAATAACCCTGAAAGCTTCTCCATAACAAAGAAGATCAAACTGAAGGCTGAGGAGCTTACAGAAAACGTAAAGGAAAAAAGCGCTGTGATAAGTGAAAATCTCAAGGAAAAGAGCGAGGTGATCACCGAGGGTATCAAGGCTGCCGGAACTGAGGCAAAGGCCCGCATAGGCGAGACCCTGAATCGAAATGATTCATCAGATGTGGCCGACACAGATCTGTTCGATAATTCCCACAGGGACATAACTGAACACAAGAATGAAAAATAATATCTTTCTAAGCATATAACAAAAGCAAAAATACCATGTACAGGCGAAATGCTGTACATGGTATTTTTTACGCGCTCTATTTACTTTTTATCTGTACTTGACACTAGCCTTCTTGTAGGTTCCTGCCGTCTTTCCTTTGTATGGTTTTACAAAGTATGTGTACTTTGTTCCTGACTTCACACGGCGGTCAAGATATGTTGTGGTCTTTGCTTTCACAACCTTCACACATTTGAATCTGCCGCTGCCTGTCTTTTTGTATATCTTATAGCCGGCGGCTCCCTTTGTCTTCTTCCAGGAGACTCTTACTCCCTGTGAGGTATTCTTTGCTCTTGCGGTCGTGCAACCTATATAATACTGGCTCTTTGCCTTGGAGCCGCCCTTTGTATAGCTGTTGTATGCCGATACTCTGTATGTGTAGGTCTTTCCTCCTACAACAGATCTGTCTACCATTGATCTCACAGAGCTTCCCTTCACTGTCTTTATAAGTCTGTATGCACCCTTGCCTGTGCGTCTGTATACCTTATAACCGGTGGCTTTTGAATCGGTATTCCAGGTGAGGCTTATTCCCTTACCTGTATTCTTCGTTTTGACCGTCACCGTCGCAAGCTTCAATTTGTCAAGTGTGACATTCTTGGTATATCCGCAGTTGCTGCATTTGTACTTCTGCGATCCCTGGGATGTGAATGTCGGCTGTTTTGTAACCTCTCCCGCCTGCCATTTGTGGCTCATACATGCTCCGAGATAGTAAGCGTCCTTTCTTGTACAGGATGGAGTGTCGGAAACCCAGATCACAACATCATTTCCGTAATATCCCATTCCATATATGTTTACACCTGATACATACTTCTGTCTTATGTCATATATAGCCCACGCCTTGCGCTCATTTACCTCAAGATCTATCCATGCAACATATCTCGATGTGCAGAAATAGAGCTTTTCCTGTGCAAGGAACAGTGTTCCATACTGTTTGTTAAGTGTCGTACCATCTGTATCCAGCCATTCATCCTGCCCGGTAAATATCGTTGTATTTACACCGTTGCTGAAGCTGTACTTGTTTATCTGATAGTATGATGACTGGCTGCCCTGCTTTATGCTGTACCAGTAGCCCTTTCTATAAAAGATGACCTTCTCAACGCCATTCCAGAACTGGCCTTTTTCATATCGCTTATCCGTGGCATTGCTGTATGTTCCCTTCCATACATTTCCCACCTTTGTGTCATATCTGCCAAGATAATAATCGCTGCTGGCGGCCTTAGTCTTACTGTTCAAGGTGTCAAAGCTTACAAGGAAATAATCATGCATCGACCTTCCCGGTATATCACTTGCGGGATCATCCCAGGTTGCGTCAACGTGATACCACTTTCCACCTATATTTACAACATTCCACGCATGGTTTACATACTGGCTTGTGGCAACTCCACTCGGAACCCCGGCTTTCCTGAGGAAATACCACATGGTCTCCGCATATCCCTGACACACGCTGCTCCTCTTAACCAATACACCATACATATCATACATGTGGTCTCTTCCGGTTGTTGGATCAAATTCCTTAGCCCCGCTGGTGTCATATGCAACTGTGGATGTCAGGAACTCATGATATGCAAGCACGATCTCTGCCGGCTTCATGTTCTTTGTATTTATCTGCTTGTTCACTTCCGCTATGGCTGCATCCAACTGCTTCTTTTCGGTTCGGGCATTTGGCTTGTATGAGAACTTCAGATACACGACCTTTCCTGTGGTCTGGTCATACAGATAACTGTATCTTGCCACATACACGACCTCGGGATGCGCATTCATTGCGGTTGTGACTACATTTGCAACATTTCGTGTGGTCAATCCCCAGCTCTTTACATTGAGTCTCGGTGAAAATTTCTCCACAGCGCCGACAATGGCACTCTCATATTTCTTTGAATTTGCCGCTGCCAGTGACGCTTCCGATGAATCCGATGCTTCATCTTCTATTATCTGTCCGCCAAATTGCAGGATGCCTGAAGTATCGCCCTCCTGCTCAAGCAACTGACCATAGCTGCTCTGTGATGAGTCATACTGTTCCTGAGTATCTTCCGCAAATGCTGGTATTTTTCCGCCGTACAGCACACACGCAGCGATGACGCCCACCACAAATATCATCCTGATACGCCGCACAGCTTCTGTGAGTCTTACATTTTCATATTTCATTCTTTTTCTCCCTTATAATTACGCAGTAAGCATCTACCTTTTTATTCTCTTCTGCGGTGACGCTGCACTGTATGTCTTATTATTCACTGCCTTCACAATGTAATAATAAGTCTGACCTTTCTTTGCCGTTTTGTCTGTCCAACTGAGAGTTTTCGCTGTTACAGTCTTGACTGCCCTGTATTTGCCTGTTGGTGTCTTTCTATACACAATGTATTTTTTTGCACCGGCAGACTTTTTCCAGGAAAGTTTCACTCCCTGTGCTGACTTCCTGACCGTGACAACCGGAGCCTTGATATAGAGAATACTTGCCTCTGTATATCCACTGAGTACATTTCCATTATATGCCTTTACACAGTAGTAATACCTGTTTCCTGACTTGACTGTCTTGTCTACATAGCTTGTCGTTCCCGACTTGACTGTCTTGATACATACATATCTTCCCTTTGCGGTTCTCCTGTATATCTTGTAGCCTGACGCCCCGGCAGATCTGTTCCAGGTAAGTTTTACCGCTGAGGTCTGCTGTGCGGCCTTTACTGTTACCTTTGTGAGCTTCAGCTTTGCAATTGTGACCTGCTTTGCTGCGCCACATGTCTTGCAAGTATATTTCCTGACTCCTGTAGCTGTATATGTAGCTTTCTTAGTAACCGTTCCATTATCCCATGCATGCTTTGTACATACAAGCCTGGCTATAGTCTTGGTCTTTGTCTCGCCACAGTTTGTACAGGTGTACTTTCTTGTTCCCTCTGTCTTGTATGTTGGCTGTTTTGTCACTACTCCGGCATCCCATGCATGATTTGTACATACAAGCCTGGCTATAGTCTCAGTCTTTGTCTCGCCACAGTTTGTACAGGTATACTTCCTGGTTCCCTCTGTCTTGTATGTTGGCTGTTTTGTCACTACCCCGGCATCCCATGCATGATTTGTACATACAAGCCTGGCTATAGTCTCAGTCTTTGTCTCGCCACAGTTCTCACATGTATATTTCTTTGTACCTGTGTTTGTATACGTAGGTGCTGTTACTATTACTCCGGCATCCCATGCATGATCTGTACATACAAGCTTGGCTATAGTCTCGGTCTTTGTCTCACCGCAGTTCTCACATGTATATTTCTTTGTACCTGTGCTTGTATACGTAGGTGCTGTTACTACTACTCCGGCATCCCATACATGCTCGGTGCACACCAGCTTGGCTATAGTCTCGGTCTTTGTCTCGCCACAGTTTGTACAGGTATACTTCTTGGTTCCCTCGTTTTTATACGTTGGTGCTGTTACTATTACTCCGGCATCCCAATTATGACTGATACAAATATCCAGTGTGTACTCTTCATAGTTTTTATTATACTTTGTAGAATCGCTCGTATCCTTTGTCTGTTTCAGATTTGGTGTATCTGCAATGAAATACACAACCTTGCCATATTGCTCTCCAAATGCATACAGATTACTTCCAGATGCACTGTTATACTTTGTCCGTATGTTTAAAATCTCTACCGGGCTGGCCGCTGCAGATATCAGATCAATCTTTTTCAAGCTGTCCGGCGTTGCAAAATACAGACTATTGCCATGAAGATATATTGATCCGTAAACACCTGGATAGTATCCGCCACTTGGAGCTGTCCATTTTGCTGTGCCCGAATATATAACTTTGTTTGTGCCTGTTGAATACTGATACTTATTTATCTGGTAACCAGTATCTGATGCCCCACTTCCTATACTGTACCAATAACCATCCTTATATAAAATTGCTTTATTTACACCATTCCAGAACTTACCACTCTCATATGTTGTATCTATCGCAGATGTGTATGTATCTCCCCACTGTGCGCTGACAACCATATCCGTTCTGTCCTTAGTGTGGTTGGTTAGCGTATTCTTATTCATTGTATCAAAGCTCACAAGGAAATAATCGTGATTTGACCTTCCCGGCATATCCCACACTGGGTCATCCCATGTTGCATCCACATGATACCATTTTCCGTTTACCTTCACTATGTTCCATGCGTGATTTATATTCTGGCTTGATGCTATGGCACATGACAATCCTGCCTTTTTCAGCAGATAAAACATCGTCTCTGCATACCCCTGGCACACACTGCTGTGATTTACCAGTGCTCCATACATATCGTACTCGTGAGCTCCGCCTAAAGATCCCTGCAGATATGCAGCATATGCATAGGCAACTGTGGATGTAAGATACTCGTGATATGCAAGAACTATCTCCTCATCAGTCATTCCGCTTATGTCCACCCTGCTGTTCAGTTCATTGATCGCAGCATCCAGTTTCTGCTGCTCTTCTCTTGCGTTTGAAGTGTATGTAATGACAATCTTTGTGACAAGATTTGTACTCGGACTATAATAATATGATGTGCCCGCAATGCCAATAATCTCCGGATGTGAATTTATGACAGTATTTATCCCTCCGTTGTACGCCTCATCACGGGTTATCCCTATGTCAGACACATCTACACTGCTCTCGTAATTCTTGAATGCCTCCACCAGACGGGCATCAAATGCATCTTTATCATATGTGGATGCCAGAGTCGCAACATCGCCGGATGGCTGCGATATTCCAAGTCCACCCTTTTGCAGTGTATCCGACAGGTCAACTGTCTCTTCCACCAATGCCTCATCCTCAAAGCTGTCTTCATTTGCATGATAATCACTGGCAAATGCACTATATCGGACACCTCCCATTACCGCGATTGCCGTAAAAAATGCCACCACACCAACGCATAATCTTCTGCGCATATCTTTTCTCATATAGCTCCTCCTTTTCCACACTCTTTGTACTAGTCCGTTCATCCCCCAATTACTTAATATTATATATGATTTTTCCATCATCCGACAGCCCTTTAGGTCATTTCGTCTCATCTTGTAGGATATGTCAAACTGCGCAATTTTGAACAACAATATTCCGTTTTGTAAAATTGTTTTAACAGCTTTATTTAAGCCAATCTCCGAGTGCTTCAGGCAATATTGTATCAATCGTCACGCCTGGCAGTCTTTTGTATATTTTGCACAATTTAATTTTATTTTTCAAATCTCCATTGAATTATTTGTCTATCTATGTTACCTTTATTTCGTAAGTTATGCAACCGCTTGCGCATATTGTTAAGCAAAGCTGGTATGCATAGCTGGTGTTCCGTTCCAAACACAGGAGGTTTCAGATAAATGAATAAAAACAAACTTTTCCCACAGATAAATGGAATCCTACATGGAGGAGATTACAACGCAGAACAATGGCTGGACCGCCCTGATATCCTGGCTAAGGATATCGAGCTGATGAAGGAGGCAGGAATGACTTCCGCTACTCTTGGTGTATTTTCATGGTCAGCATATGAGCCTGTTGAGGGCGAATACCATTTTGACTGGCTGAAGGATGTTATGGACAACCTGTATAATGCAGGCATTTACACCGTTCTTGCCACGCCATCGGGCGGCAAACCGGCATGGATGGCACAGAAGTATCCTGAGATCAGGCGTGTGGATTCCTATGATGTCCGGGAACACCAGGGTGTACGTGAGAACCACTGCATGAGCTCACCTGTATACAGAGAAAAAGTTGACAATATCATCCGTCAGCTCCACGCCCATGTGGGAAACCATCCGGGACTCATCATGTGGCATGTGTCAAATGAGCTTGGTGGCGAGTGCTACTGCCGTCTCTGTGTGAAAAGATTTCAGAATTACCTCGCAGAGAAGTTCGACCACGACATAAACAAGCTGAACAAAGCATGGTGGACCACCTTCTGGAGTCACTCATACAACAGCTTCTCCCAGATCGAGCCGCCTTATAAAAATGGAGATTTCAGCATTATGGGACTGAATCTCGAATGGAAGAGATTCACCACATGGAACATGAACGATTACATGAAGTCAGAGATAAAGCTCCTCAGAGAACTCACCCCTGACATACCGATAACTACCAACTTCATGCAGCTCTATGACGGTCTCGACTACAGACCGATGGCAAAGGAGCTGGATGTGATCTCATGGGATTCATACCCTAGATTCCACAATGACTACGAGAGTCTTGCGGATGTCATGGGCCAGAATACATTTGACCACGCGGTTATGAGATCCATGAAGAAGGACAAACCTTTCATGCTTATGGAGAGTGCTCCGGGGCTTGTAAACTGGCATCCATACAACAAGCTGAAGAGACCTGGCATACACAGACTGTTCTCATACAACGCAATCGCCTGCGGTTCTGATACAGTCCAGTATTTCCAGTGGAGAAAGGGCAGAGGCTCATTTGAACAGTATCACGGTGCCGTTGTTGACCATCTCGGAACAAATGACACCAGAATATTCAAGGAGGTTGCCGCCCTCGGCGCAGAGCTTGATGGGCTCTCCGAGATAACCGGCACACTCATCAGATCAAAGGTTGCACTGCTGTTCGACTGGGACAATATGTGGGCCATAGATGATGTCAAGGCTCTGGGGCAGGAATCAAAAAAATATCCTGAGACCTGTATGTCTGTATACAAAGAGCTGACAAAGCGCGGCGTTGACGTGGACGTCATTGCATCCGATGAACCACTCGACGATTACGATGTGGTTGTTGCACCTATGCTCTACATGCTGAGAGATGGCGCAGCCGAGTCTCTTGCCGCATTTGTAAAGAGGGGCGGACAGCTTCTATCCACTTACTTTACGGGCTATGTAGACAAGGATCAGCTCTGTATACTCGGTGGATTCCCGGGAAATGGACTTGCAGATGTATTTGGAATCATCAGTGAAGAGATAGACACCCTGTATCCATCTGACAGAAACAGCGTGAGCTTCACAGATGGCAGTTCATGCGAACTCCGTGACTATGCTGAGATCCTGAGAGTCGGAACGGCGGATGTACTTGGAACCTACGATTCTGATTTCTACGCCGGAAATGCAGCAGTGACAGTGAACAGCTACGGCAAAGGCAAGGCCTACTACGTAGCTGCAAGAATAGATTACAGCAAACTTGGTGAGATCATGGAGCGGATGCTGGCAGATGCCGGAATAGCAACCAAATGTCTGCCTGACGGAGTTCAATATCACCGCAGATACGCAGATGACGAAACCTCATATGGTTTCTACCTGAATAATACCGATGAACCTCAGTCCATATCCGATGTTCATGGAACCAATATTCAGACTCAGAATGTAGTTGATGGAGAGCTTGAGTTAACCCCGCTCGGAGTCGCCATCATCAAAGAAAAACAATTAATATAATTATGGTAATGACTTATCTTCCTGTCTTACCCTACAGGAAAATATAGTTTTTATATTTTGCAGTCTGCCTGTTGCTAAAGCCGTACCTCCCTCCCGGATAATATCTGAAATTTATCCTTTGCGGTCATACACGCCAGGCGGAACATATACCTTAAAACCTTTTTAAAAGGCGGTGATACCTTAGTATGGTGTATCACCGCCTCGTGTTTTTTGTACCTTTACTTATATCTGTCACAAATGCGTTATATCATTCTGAGTATCGAGTGATCGCATCCGGCGCCCATCATTAGTTGTCGAGATGCTCCAGCTTATCCTCTATCGCCTTGATAACGATCTTGAGGGCTTTTATTCTGGCATACTTCTTGTCATTTGACTCCAATATGTGCCATGGCGCAAAGCTGGTGTTGGTCTTTTCCAGCATCTCATCCACCGCAGTCTCATAGTCATCCCATTTGTCACGGTTGCGCCAGTCCTCATCTGTGATCTTCCAGCGTTTCTCATGTGTGTTCTGTCTGAGTGTGAATCTCTCAAGCTGTGTATCCTTGTCGATCTGAACCCAGAATTTGATGACGATCGCACCCCAGTCGTGGAGTTCCTTCTCGAATTCATTTATCTCGTTGTACGCTCTCTGCCAGTCATTTTCCGAACAGAAGCCCTCAAGTCTCTCAACCATGACTCTGCCATACCATGTTCTGTCAAATATCGCCACATGTCCTGACTTAGGAAGTCTTGTCCAGAATCGCCACAGAAAATGCCTTGCTTTCTCATGCGGCTCAGGACTTGCTATAGGATTTACCACATAACCTCTCGCATCAAGTGCCTCCGCTATCCTCTTGATATTTCCACCTTTGCCTGCCGCATCCCAACCTTCGTAGCCTATGATAACAGGTATCCTCTTCTGGTAAAGCTCATTGTGCAGTCTTCCGAGTTTCTTCTGCAGCTTGTCAAGTTCCTCCTTGTACTCCTCATCCGTCAGTTTCTTGTCGAGAGACACCTCGGAAAGTTTCGGGATCTTCTTGAGCGCAAATGTATTCTGCAGTATAGGTACAGCATGCCCCTGATTGAGCAGCGCAGTATCTATTCCCTGATTGATGATATCGAGTATCTGAAGTTCTGCCCATTTTCTCTCCTTTGCATCTATCATGTACCACGGTGCATTTGACAGATTGGTGTCATACATGAAGCTGTCAAATGCCTCAAGATACTCGTCATACTTTTTGTTCTGCTTCAGATCATGCTTAGACACTCTCCAGCTTGTAGTATCATCTTCAAGAAGTGTTTCAAGCCTCTTCTTCTGCTCATGCTTGTCTATCTGGAAGAAAAATTTCATGACCAGATATCCGTTGTCCGCCAGAGTCCTCTCAAATCTCTTGGTGCTGTCAACTCTCTTCCGGTATTCCTTGTCTGACAATTCTCCAGACATCTTGCCACCTACTATGTCCCTCATCCATCCACCATCCAGAAATACAAACTCCCCCTGTTCCGGTATTCTCGTAAAATACTTGTACAGAAATGGTCTGCGTTTTTCCTCATCTGTGGAATACTTCACTGACTCAACGTTGAAAAATCTCGGATCCATATTCTTTATGATCCTTCCCACAAGACTTCCCTTACCTGCGGCTCCCCAGCCCTCAAATATGACAAATACAGGTATCTTACCTTCCTTTACCTTGATCTGATTGCGTGTCAGATTCTCTCTGGCAATCTTTAACCGCGTATCTATCTCCTCATCCGATGGGCGCTCCGGCCTGTTCCAATCCTTTAACATGTAACCCACTCCTTTCACGTTGTCTTTTCGTTTGTTTTTATGAATAATATACCCCATTTTCTGAAAACAAATGCCGCTTCGCGTCGCGCATTTTTCTTCTTGCGATATCATTATACTACTTTCTTTTGAGTTGATACATCTGAAAAAACATTAAGATGTGTAAGGGAAAGCATATTGCAGAGTTAGAACTCATATGCTATAATGTCAGCAACAATGAAACAAGAAATTCTGACATATGCTTTCCCAAAAGCATAACGAAAACCCCAGTAGTTGGCGCTACTGGGGTTTTCTCCGTCTTTTAAAGGCGACGTACTCCTTGGGCTGATTACCACTTACTTATCTCCGTCCAGCCACTTGCAAATATAGTAGGCTACTATACTTGCCACGACGGAAATTAAAAATGAAACAAGAAGTTCTGTCACTGCGCTCCCCCCTTTCCTAGCCTGTCTAGGGGTGGCAACATCTGTATTGTGACATATTATCTTTTTCTTTTCAATGGGTTTACATAACTATACAAAATGTATAGTTTTATACATTACTACATATAAAATCCCCGGCAGCATACTGACATGTGTCCTGGATTTCAGGTACATATCAAAGGCCACCGGGGCTTAATTATCACTATAATTCTCTATATTATGACAGCTCCAGATCAGGCTTGCCATACTCAGCAAGCTTCACATCATATGCCTTGCGCATAGCTGCCTCAAATGGTATCTCTTTCATAGGAGCATCCAGTTTTTCCAACAGATAATGTACAAAATCAGGATTCTGAATGAGCAGTGGTCCATGAATGTATGTCGCAATTACTCTGTTCTTGCAGATTCCCTCATTCATGGTATCAGGATTGCTGCCCTGTCCGATCTCCACCTTGCAGAATGTCATATCATCAGGTATTCCGTAAGTGTGGGCAAATCGGCTTGTGTATCCGATGAGTGTCATATCGTTGAACTTCGCCTTGATGAGCGTGTTGAAACGATTCGGAGTCTGGCGGACTGAGTACATGCCCGGAACAACGCCAAGTCCTGTAACTCTGGTTCCATCCTCTCTCTTGATATAATCACCAAGGAGTTCCATGGAATTGCCAACCAGAAGGAAAAGCGCCTTTCCATCCTTCATGCATGCTGCGATCTCGTCCTTGTACTGCATCAGTCTGTCAAGCACGAGCTCCTGGCTCTTCTCGCTCATGGAACACATATACACCATGTCTATATTCTCTTTGAGGAAGAGTGGCTTCTCATTAAGTCCTGTTGTCACAAATTCCGCATCCGGCAGACATTTCTGCAGGTACATTGTATTTCCTTTGTCACCGTAGAGTGTACATATTTCCGGATATAAAATCTCAATCTTCATTATTTGTCACCCTCCAGTCTCTTGATTATCTTCTTCTTCATCTCACATGACATTCCGTAATTCTCACAGTCGTACAGGATATATATTCTGTCAACACCATCTATAGTCACATCATCTGCCGCAGCGACCTCGCTGAGATTTGTGAGTATCTTCTCCTCAGGGATACCTGCCAGTAAGCATCTCACCTTGTGGTCGTAGCATCTAGGTCCTGTGCAGATGACCTGTACAACATCATCCCTGTTGAACTGCTCATACTCCAGATCGTATATCCAGCCTGAGAACTCTATACTCTTCTGTCTGTCCTCAAGATCGTCCATCGCAAGGAGGATAGCCTTCTTGCCCTCCTCATTTGCCACATACTCAAATGTTCTGGATGAAGAAACAGCACTCTGTCCCTTTGAGAGCGCCTGGATTACTGTAACACCATTCACTGTGGTCTCGTTGTGGCGGGAATCCGGTATATGGATCTGACCCATGAGTTCCTTGATTCTCTCAGCCGAGAGACCGATCTCGCGCAGTGCCGAGATAACTGTAACTTCATTATATATATTGAAGAGAGCTGTATGGATCAGCGGATAAACTGTCTTCTTGTCTCCCTCCTGTATAGTAATTGTCATCTTCTCTCTGTCTATGTCGGTTGCCAGATACTTCTTGTCTGGTGAGTGAAGTCCACACTTCGGGCATACCACATCGCCGATGTGATGATATCTGAGGTAATTGTACTTCAGCTTCTCGCCGCAGTTAGGGCAGATCTGGTAATCCGCGATAAGGTTGTATGGCTCGGTCTTGTCATCAGGCTGCTTGCCGATTCCATAGAACACTCTGTAGCTGTCTTTCTTCAACATGCTTGAGCAAAGCTCGTCCGCATTCAGGATAACCTTTGCAGAATCAGGGCAGTAGGTATCTATGACACTGAAAATATAGTCAGGGTGAGCATTTCTCTTGAGTGAATCTCTGAAAAGCCCTGTCACAACAAGATAATCCGGCTTCACATATGGAAGTATCAGCCTTGAAGCACGCTCGTCCACCTCAAATACAGTGGCATCCACTCTGACCTTTCCCGTAAATGTAAGGCTGTTGATGACATTTGTCGTACAGCCAGGGACGATATTGGAACCTGTTCTGTTGCTGACAACTCTTCTTCCATCCTTCTCCAAAACATCAGTTATCAGGTTACTACAGGTGGTCTTACCATTTGTTCCTGTGACACATATCGTAAGCGGTGCCTTGGGCGCCTGTGCCAGGAAATCCGGACATATCTTCAGGGCGATAACTCCAGGTGTATGCGTACCGTTCCTACCCAGGAGCTGGATGAGTCCCTTGCTCAGTTTGGCGGCTGCGAGAGCCACATGAAATCTAAAAGATGACATAGCTATTCATTCTCCTTATATATACAAATAAAACTCATGTAATTCTACAACCTTTGACAGATGTTGTCAATTATACCAGCACATAACAAGACTATGATTTCGCCTCTTTCCAGTGTTTCCTGTAATTTATCCTGCGATATGAATTCGGAGTCGCTCCATATTTTGTCTTGAAGCATTTTGCAAAATAGCTTCCGCTGGCAAATGCCAGATACTGCGATATCTCCGTACAGGAAAAATCTGAATACAGGAGCATATTTCTGGCAGTCTGAAGCTTCTTCTCCATGATGTAATCTGAGATTGTCTGACCGACCTCCTTATGAAATAGTTTGCTCAGATAAGAGCGTTCCACTCCCACAAATTCTGCCACTTCCCGCACATCTATCCGCTCATGCAAATGGTCATATACGTAATCCATAGCCTTGACACAGTGTGGCGATATGACTGTTTTCTTCTTCACCCGGCGCATCCTTTTGGCATAATCCATGATTATCTGATTATGTATCTCTATGACCTGCTGCGTGGTCTGTGCTTTGTCCAGCTTATTAATATAGAAGTCACTGAGATTGTAGCTTTCCATCTCCTCCATGCCCTCTTCTATGCAAAATCTGGATATCATCGCCACAAGCACGATCTCGTGATATCTTCTGTTTCGGACTTTATCCTCCGACAATATTCCCCTGGCTGCCAGAACCTCGGCATCCTCCTCTCCTGCGAGGAGCATACCCGACAGTGCCTTCACATTGCCACTGCTGACAAGCTGATAGAAGTCAAGTTCACTGTCGTATGTCGGGTGCGCCAGTCCGTATTCTCTCTGTACAAACTGCTGTTTTACGATCTCGTTCGATATATTCATGGTCCATCCTCCTTTCTATTATATTACTATAGCATAATTATTATATTAATGACACATTTGTTGTATTTGCATAAAGCTGCAAATGCTACTATAAAGTCACAGAAAACGAAACTGATAAGCACTCCCGAACGGCAAATGAGTGCAATATATATTTTATTATTTCACAGGAGGTTAAAGATTATGAGAACTTTAGACGGATTCAAAAAAGGCGTAAATTTAGGTGGATGGCTTTCACAGGGACCACTTGACAAGGAGCATCTTGACACATTTATCACAGAAAAAGATATTGCAAGAATAGCATCTTGGGGACTTGACCATGTTCGTCTTCCTATCGATTACGATAATTTTGAAAATGAGGACGGAAGTGATAAGGAATACGGCTACGCTTACATCGATTCATGCATTGAGTGGTGCCGGAAGTACAAACTCAACATGGTCCTTGACCTGCACAAGACATATGGATATATATTTGACGACGAGGCTCATCTTCTTGAATTCTTCCATGAGAAACCTCTTCAGGATAGATTCTATGGAATATGGAGAAAGCTTATAGACAGATATGCAAAGGATGCAGACATAATAATGTTCGAGCCGTTGAACGAGGTCGTAAGTCCAACCGTTGTAAACGAGTGGAACGAAATATCAAGCAAATTCATCGAGATCATCCGAGCTAAAGCACCTACTGCCAAGATCCTGCTCGGTGGGGTTGGCTACAATGCTGTTACATCTATAAAACTTCTCCCTCATCACAACGATGAGAACATAGTTTACAATTTCCACTGTTACGAGCCAATGGTATTTACCCACCAGTCTGCTTACTGGGTAACAGGTATGCCTTCAGATTTCCATATCGAATATCCGGGGGATTTCAATGACTACATGGAGAAATCCCGCCAGATCGAAGGGTGTATGCATGGGGCCATCACCGAGAGTAGCCTTGGACTTAATTCCATCGGCCCTGATTTGTTCGAAAGAATGTTCCTCGACGGCATAAAAGCTGTTGAAGAAAGAGACGGATTTATGTACTGCGGCGAATATGGTGTTATAGATCAGGCACCACTTGATGGAACTCTGAACTGGTACAAAGATATCCATTCTGTATTTGAAAAGTACGGAATAGGCCGTGCAGCATGGAACTACAAGGAAAAGGACTACGGTCTTTGTGGCGAGCACTATGCCCCTATCATCAGCGAGCTTGTCAAATATATGTAATACATAAAACGAACCTTCCCAGTTATATAAACCAAGCCGGTTCTCACTCATAGAGAACCGGCTTTTTGTCACTCCTGTTATTGTATAAATAAAACTACAGGAGTGTTTTACCATGCAGAATTTATTATTTTGTTTTATATCCATGTTGTCCAGCGCCCGCCCTGGTTAGGAGCACCACGGTTTCTACCCCGCGGGTGAGTGGGAACATGTCCACAGGGGTCATCCTGATGACCTGGTAGCCGTTCTTTATCATATATTTCAAGTCGCGGGCAAGGCTCTCCGGGCCGCAGGATATATACACTACTCTCTTAGGTCCAAGGGTGATGACCGATGACATGAACTCCTCCGTGCTTCCAGATCTCGGAGGATCCATGAATACCACGTCTATGCTGTCCCCTTCCTCAGCGACATCCACCATAAATCTACCTGCATCGTTACTGTAAATGTCAACATTCTGTATCTTGTTCATCTTCACATTCACCCGGGCATCATGCACTGCTGCCTCATTCAGCTCCACGCCGATGACCTTCTTTGCCCGGTCGCTTGCAGCTATGCCTATGGTTCCTATACCGCAGTAGGCATCTATCACAGTCTCCTTCTTCTTGAGATCCGCGTACTTGATGGCTTTGCCATATAGAACCTCAGTCTGCTCCGGATTGACCTGATAGAAGCTGCCCGGCGATATACGGAAACGCTTTCCGCATAGGATATCCTCTATATAACCTTTACCGTAAACAACCTGATTCCTGTCGCCGATGACCATGCTGGTGTCCTTCATGTTGATATTCTGAACAACCGTTGTAATCTCCGGATGAGCCGTCACAAGTGCCTTTGCGAGATTCTTCTTGGACGGAAATACCGGCGACGCTGTAACTATGATCACCATGATCTGCCCGGTCTTTCTTCCAACTCTTATCTGCAAATGCCTGATAAGTCCGGTTCCTGTATCCTCGTTGTATATCTGGAGCTTGAACGACTTTATCAGTCCGGCAAATGTCCTGATGATGGCCGCAGCCTTCTCATCCTCCACATAACAGTTCTCGACTGGAAGTATATTGTGTGTTCCCTCCTCGTACACCCCGGAAATTATTTCTCCGCTCTTCATTCTCCTGAATGCCGCAGTGACCTTATTCCTGTAGTGATACGGATTCTCCATGCCTATTATCTTGTCCACAGGACCAAATACGCTGAGCAGGTCATCTATATACTTCTGTTTCTCAGCAAGCTGCTGCTCATATGGCATATCCACATACTGACAGCCACCGCACAGGTGGGATATAGGACATTTACTGTTCGGGTTGAGCTTATATTGTGATGAGTGTGCCTGTCGCGGTTTTCCCTGTACATTTTTACCTTTGCTTCCTGTTTTTATTTGTTTCTCTCCACCTGTTACATCGTACTTTCTGCTATGTGTCTGTCTTTTTCTTTCGTTTACGCTGCCACTCGTTTTATTTTTTTCTTCTCTGCGAGGTTTGCCCCCGTTTCTTCGCTCTGCCATCATTTTTATCGCTCCTATTCTCCAGTGAGAGTCACCTTGATCATATCGTGGTGAACCGCCTCAAGAAACTTTCCAAATATATCCTCCGTCCTGACCTTCATACTTGATGTGTTCACACACGGATGGCATCCAAGATACTCGCCCTTCATAACATCCTCGTCAACAAGCAGCTGCACATGATTCTCATGGTCATTCATGAGACCCATGATGCTGACCGCCCCCGGCCTGATATCCAGATACTTCTCCATATCCTCCGGCGATGCAAATGAAAGTCTCGCACTGCCTATCTGCGATGTGATCTCCTTTGTCTTGAACGGCTTGTCGCCCGGCATCATGAGCAGATAGAACTGTGTCTTCTGCCTATTGCACAGAAACAGATTCTTACAAATGGTTGCCCCAAGCACCGCATCTATCTCGCTGCAAACTTCCATTGTGTCTGCTGGTGCATGATCTGTGCGCCAATACTCTATGCCGTGATCATCAAGGAAATCATAAACTCTGATCTCCCTCTCAAGTCGTCCTTCATTTGTATCCGGTCTGCCTTTGTATAATTCCATTTGTGTGCCCTCCGTTGGTGGTTTATATATTTTCTCTCATGCATTTACGCGTAAATCATATCACGTTTCTTGTGGTGTTGCTATATAAAACAAGCAATATAAAATCAATATAAAACCATGCCTTCGAGAGTGTAAACACATATCTACAACCTATTGCCTTGCCTGAGATACTCAAGGAATCCCTCGCATCCCTGACACACATCCCTGTATGTCTCATCAAATCGTCCCGTATACCACGGATCTGCTATAGATTGTCCATGCCTTCCCGCGTAATCGAGCAGCAAATGTATCTTGTCCTGGTAGTCCGGACCGGTTATGCGCATTGTGTTCCTCACATTTGCTGTATCTGCGCAGAGCAGGTAATCATAATATTCATAATCCCGCCTTGTAACCTGTCTTGCCCGCTTGCCACTAAAGTCTGTATAAGCCGTCTTACCTATGCCATGCTCCCTCAGCACTTCCTTCGCCGGCGGATATATCGGATTGCCTTTTCCGCCCCAGATCTCCTCAGTGCTGGTGGCCGCAGAGGCTATCTCAAATTTATCTGCTATGCCGAGCTTTTCTACCATGTCCTTGAGGACGAACTCGGAGATGGGGGAACGGCATATATTGCCGTGGCAGATGAATAATACCCTAATCATAAATTTCTCCTGTTCTATCTCGCTATCGCTCGATGTCGCGACAGTCGCCAAATAGCCAATTATGCAAGCATATTGACATATTAGGCTCGTTGTTACGCGCAAAATGCCCTGTATTGCCGTGTTTTGCGTTGGTTTATCGACTTTTCCGGGCATCGTATTTTTATTTTCTAAAACTACACTTTTTGCAAAATACTTCAAAATGGTGCAATTCAAGGCAATGTGTAGTAGTCAAATCGTAGTCAGTTAAGGGGGTTCAGACTACTGACGGGGGTGTGCATTATTTAACGAAAGGGGACTGAGATAGGCATACTCTTGTATTATCGGCTATAAAACTAAAGCATCAATTTGGGTCTGTTGCTTTAATTTCAGTTACACAAACTGGAATTTATATAATTATTCCTCTAACTTTCCCTATTTTACAGGCTTTCCCGCCTGTTCATTAGTGAAATGATATGTAGTTTCCCTTATTTTTGCCCTTATGAGATAATCACAAGGGAAATAAGGGAAATTTTTT